>JABAOD010012159.1_pt1 | contig 45552 bp, 55 predicted proteins | sample 7062151 | NCBI WGS metagenome assembly JABAOD01 (sample SAMN14538626, study PRJNA623070) | marine sediment metagenome | biome: marine biome [ENVO:00000428]; feature: marine pelagic biome [ENVO:01000023]; material: deep marine sediment [ENVO:00002113] | place: India: Gulf of Khambhat ... | reverse complement strand
TACTCCGGAGACCGTATTTTCTACCTGTGCTGAAATGGTAGATAAAGACTTTAAATTAGCTTGCTACGAACAAATGAATACGTTAGCTGTTTCGGAAGCTCAGTACCATGCTGGCACTCTATTTAAAATGATTAGCGAAATTGACGATAAAGAGTATGTCGGCTTAACTCTGCAGTCAGCCATTGGTGTCTTGGCTCATGCCAATCGTTCTGATGCTAATGCATTAGAAAATTTATTGTCTGAGTGCTTAACCATGTTTGAGCCTGAGCAGGGGATGTGTCTTAGTGGGGTAGTTGGTGGGTTGGTAGAATTCGGTACACCTGGCCGGGAACATATTGAAGCAGCCGATTTGTGTCAATTGGATAGTCTTAACTCAGTTCAGCAGACGCAGTGCTTCCAGTCAGTAGTTGGTTTTGCACGTACCAGCAAAGGTGAATTAGTAGCTAGAGAAGTTTGTGATTTGTATTCCGATCAAACAGGTGAGACTTTATCTAATTGTCGGTGAATTTAACGTTGGGTATTTTTTAAGGCATTACTAAATTGTTGGTTGTCAGGATTTAGTTCGATGGCTTTTGTGAAGGCATCGATGGCTTCTGTAGTGGAGCCAGCCCCCTGGTAGGCAACACCCATGGTGTAGTAAACTTCAGCCTTCTCTCTAATCTCATGTAAAAAATCCTGACAAGCTACCACTGCTTCATCAAATTTTCTTTGGTAAATATATAGCCAGGCCAGTCCCAGGTACGACTCGCTTTTGGGGTTAATGGTAAATACTTTNNATACTTTTTGATACATGTCTTCAGCTTCGGTATAACGTCCCATTTCTCGGTAAAGGTCACCTAGGCCCGAGTGGGCTATTTCGCTGTTAGGGTTTATCGCTAGGGATTTTTTAAACATAGCTTCTGACTCTTTATGTCGACCCTCTTCAAAATATAAGTAGCCTAAGCCATAACTATAAGCATTTTCAAAATTAGGATCGATTTCCAGGGCTTTATAGAAGCTAGTTTCGGCTTCCTGGTAAAGATTCATGTTGCGGTAGAGTTTACCTAAATCTGTATAAATCCACGGGTTGTTTGGGTCAATTTTCAATGCTTCTTTAAACATAGCTTCCGATTCTGCATATTTACCCCAATAACGATATGTGTGAGCTGTGTCTAAGTGAGCTTGTAGATTGTCTGGTTCCAATTCAATAATTCTTAGGTAGTGAGCAATAGATTCTTCATATTTACCAGTAACGTATAGCTTATCGGCTTCAGTAAAAAGAGAGTTGATGTCAGTGGTAGTAATATTTAGTTCTTTTTCGGGTTTAGGTTGATTGTTGTTGGTGTATAAAAAAACAACTGTCATAATTAATAAAATCAACAATATCGGAGCGATGAACATTAACTTTTTGGACATGTCTGTATTGTAACAGTCTGTATAAATCTGGTGTTATACTAAGGCGAATGTTCAGACTATTTTCAGCTCAGGTACTATTAATTATCGGTATTTTATTGGCTGCTTTTTTAAGTTTTATACTATTTTTCTCAGCTGGCAACCAACATGAAGTAGTGCTCACTGAGTCTGGTTATCAACCTTTGAGTTTAACGATTGCGGTGGGAGATACTGTCACATTTGTTACTAACTTAGCTGAAGATCATTGGCCAGCCTCTAATGTTCATCCAGCCCACACAGCTTATCCTGATTTTGATCCTCGTCGCCCTGTGCCAGCAACAGTGTCTTGGTCTTTTACTTTTACTGAGTCTGGCACTTATAAATTTCATGACCATTTAAATGCCCAGTATGAAGGTGTTATTGTGGTGGGGGAGGAGACGAAAATAGATACTGCTGCTTGTGATCAGGATAAAACAGTGCGTTGTTTTGAACAGTTGGTGGAGGAGGTGGTGGCAGAAGGTGGAATAAAAGCGGCTTTTGATGTGGTGGTAGAGCTCTCAGAGACTGAACCGTTATTTCGTAATGATTGCCATGGTTACGCTCATATAATAGGCGAGGCAGCGTATGATCTGTATGCAAATGGAGAAGATTTTTCATTGTCAGCTGATACCGCTTTATGTGGTTACGGTTTCTATCATGGCTTCATGGAAACATTACTACTTACCAATGGTGATGTAGAAGAAGCTCGTAGTTTTTGTCGCTACGTTGATAAGCAATTATCTAAACTGGCGGCTGGAGCGAGCAATGCTTGTTTCCATGGTACAGGTCATGGGGCGGTAGACGGTAGTGATCCGACCGCTTGGGGTGATGTAGATGCTCTGATGGAGCCAGGTTTTATTTTGTGTGAGAAGATCGCTAAAACTGAGCTGCAAAGTTACCTTTGTCACACAGGGGTGTTTAACGCGATTGATATTCTTTCTCGTGATCCTAAATACGACATAGAGGAAGTTCAACAAGATCCGTTTGCTACCGTTTGCTACCATCAGCCAGATGAGCGTCTAGAAGGATGTTACACCAACATGATGCCGGTAGTTTTAACAATGTATAAAAATGATGTTGCGGCGACCGCTGATTATATTAATGAACATATGTTAAGAGGGGAGACGCCTTCAATTGAGGGTTATACAACCAATGAGATGGTTACCTTAGCTGTGTTTGCCCAATATGTTCGTATTCATGGGTCTGAAGAGGGTTATATGGAAAGAGCGATTGATCTGTGTCGATCGCAACCGGCTGACGATCAGTATGCTTGCTTTGAAGGGTTATCTTACAGTCATGTTAAGTATGGTCCACCCGGCAAGGGTTACATCAAGAATCTGGAATTTTGTGCCCATCCTGATTTGGTAGACACAGAAGAAGATGCTTGTTATAGCTATTTATTAAATCGTTTACGTAATTACTATGGAAATGAAGGAGCTAAGCAAGTGTGCGCTATGGTTCCGGAAGAATATAGTAGTAAGTATTGCCAGTATGTCTCGTTTATTTAAGGTCATTACATTATTTATATTAATTTTAGCTTCAGCAGTGGCTGTTTGGTGGTTTAGTTTCAGTAAGGAAGCGGTTGTTGATTTGTCCATTTCTGATTATGCGCAGCTGTTAGTGGAGAATTGCAGTGAAGTAGATTACAAACCGTACTGTTACGAAACTGAGTTGATGGGATTGACTCCTGATTTACCTACCACGGAAATATTTGATGTTATTAGATCAATTAGAGACTATGACCCAGAGTATTTGTTCTGTCATGTAGCTGCTCATAACTTAGGGCAGTATGAGGTCTCCAAAGATCCTAATAATTGGCTCGACGTGTTAGCCAATAGTCCAACCGATGGGTTATGTTCGAATGGTTACGCTCATGGTGCTATTCTGGCGCGCTTTAATGGTGAGACATTTACTGGTGATGAATTAATTACCATTATTGATCAGTTAAAAGATGTTTGTGAACCAAGAGGGGAATGGCAGCCAACTGATTTGCATAAGGCAATGTGTTATCACGGACTGGGTCACGTTATGATTCATGTCACCGAAACTGACGTTGTTAAGTCATTGGCGGCATGTGAAGACATTGCCTTAAAAGAAAATGATGACTTCAGGCGAGTTTGTCGTGAGGGGGTTTATATGCAGCTATTTCAACCGCTTGAGCCAGAAGACTACGCGCTGATTGATTTGTTGGAAACTAAACCAAGTCGGAAAAATATTGAAGACTTTTGTCAACGCTATAGCAGCAATGAAGATGAGTTCAACGTTTGTTGGCGTGAGGCTTGGCCATTTTTTAATCAAGATTTACGAACTGCCGAAGGGGTGGCTGGTTATTGTGAAGTGTTGTCTGACGAAGATGGTAAAAATAATTGCTATTACTCAGCTTTCACAATCAACGGTCGACATTTTCTTGGTCAACCAGAGGTGATTGTTGATATTTGTGAGGCTAGTGCTGCCGAGCGGCAGGGGATGTGTTATCAGGTGGCAGCTAATGCTTATCTGGAAGAAGATGCGCAGTTGGTTAGCGAAGGTTTGGCCATGTGTGAGTTACCAACTAGTCAAGTAGCAAAAGAGGAGTGTTATGGACATCTAGCTCGTTTGTCAGACTTCAATTTTCATCGTGACTCTGAGGCATTTACAGAACTCTGTCAGGCGTTACCTGAGAAATTTCAGGCATCCTGTTGGGATTGATGTTCGTGTTATACTCTCGATGTATGAAGCGTTTAACTCATTTTATCCTACTAACATTTCTGGTTTTCTTTCTGCCAACTTTAGTACAAGCTCATGGCAGTGGAGGAACGTACGAAGAAATAATTGATGGCTATCAGATTGATATTGGTTATACTCCTGAAGTGGTTGAGACCACTTCGTCTATTCGTTTTGATTTTCAGGCTTACGTGGCAGAGAATCCGCAGGCAACTAGTTCAGAGTTTCACGATGTGTGGGTGAGAATCGAAAAAGAAGGAAAACTATTTTTTGCTGGCGACGTCCATAAGCCAGTCTTTGGTCCAACTGGGTTTAGTACGATACTTACTGAAGCTGGGGAATATACAGTTTACGCTCGTTTTCAAAATAGCGGCGATTCTTTAGTTGAAGCGGAGTTCCCACTTACAGTGACTGAAAATACGGCTGAAAAATCAGTTAATGACAAACTCAGTTTATTGTTAATGGGTCTGGCAGGTTTGATGGTTGGCTTTGTAGTAGGTTGGTTTATGACCAGACAGTCTTAAGTATGAAAAAAATATTAGTAACTTCAGTCTTGATCACCGTATTGCTATCAGTCGTTTTTTTCTGGGTTCAAAGACCTGGTGGTGAACAGTATATTATGGTGCGTACAGATGATGGTTATGAACCGCAAAACCTAACTATCAAGGTGGGGGATACTGTTGTATTTAAAAATGAAAGTAGTGAGTATCATTGGCCAGCTTCTGATTTGCATCCAACCCACGGTGCTTACCCGGCTTTTGATCCTCGTACCCCAATTGCTCCAGGAGAAGAGTGGTCTTTCCGTTTCACTCAAGCTGGCGCTTGGTCCTACCATGACCACTTACGAGCGAACTTAACCGGTGTGATCATCGCTGAATAAAACAGGCAATGTAAATGGGCCCGGATTCGATAAATCGATCCCGGCCCATCTTCTTAGAAGAATCCCGTCACAATGTTGGTGCGGCGGTTCAGTTGCTTGGCAACCTTCGTCCGATTGTTTTCGTTAATCAGACTGATGCCACGCAGTGGCGCCCAGTCGCCATTTGCACGACGATTGAATTGCACCATAAAGGCAACTTCGTTCCAGTTAAGGTTGGATAAGTATATTGCCACACATATATACCTATTTGTCAATAGAGTTCAAATTATTTACAGGAAATGTTTTATATTAAAAATTTAAGGCCGGATGATGTTACTCATCCGGCCCGAGGGCAGTTTTACCGCCAGTAAGGGTCCNNGCCCGAGGGCAGTTTTACCGCCAGTAAGGGTCCCAGCTGCGGGCGCCGCCACCGTAGCGGTAGAGCCAGCGCTCTTTTCCACCGGACACAATTTTGGTGTTCAGCAGTTTTTCGACCCAGCGGCGAGCATTGCCACCGCTTAGTCGTTCGACCCCGAACGCCTTGCCGTTCTTCACGGCAATAGCGTAAGGAGTATCCTTTGCATCGGGGTATTGGAACAGTACGACTTGCGAACCGTGCTCATCCACGATGCTGGCGTAGGCAACTGCTCGCCATTTCTGGTATTTGCCGTCCACATAGGTCTGATACCAGGCACGGTAGCGACCTGGGTCACCTTTGCGGTTAGTGTCGCACATGCGAATCATGTGGGAACGTTCTTGCCCGTTGGGTGCCAGGAAGAACATTTCCACTGCGGGACCAGCCCATTTGCCGGGCATGCCGCTGGCGCAAGCCAAAGCTCCAGTTGTAAGAGCAAGAGTGATTGGGATGGCTGCGAGGGCCATCTTGATTTTACGGAACATTTCAAGTCTCCCTTGTTTGGCCATAGCGGCCGTTCCAGTTAAGGTTGAATAAATATATTGTCATAAATAACTAGCTTTGTCAATAGGTAAGTTGAGTTGATGGATAATTTTTCTTTAAATAACTGATGTTAAAATTAACTTTATGCAGAAAAAGTGGTTAGCTCCATTGGTCTTGGTGGTGGCAATAGCTAGTTGTTTGGTTTGGTTTTTTAGTCAGAGTACAGCTGTGGTGAAAGAGGTTCTAATTACAGATAGTGGCTTTGTCCCAACCAGTCTAGATATCACAGTTGGGGAGACAGTTAGGTTTGTTAATCAATCTGGCCGTGATGCATGGCCAGCTTCTGACTCCCATCCTAGTCATGGAATATGGTTAGACTTTGATCCTCTGAAGTCATTACTAGATGGTGAGAGTTGGGAATTTACTTTTGATCGTTTAGGCTCTTGGTCTTATCACGATCATGAAAAATCAAATCTAACCGGAGTGATTAATGTTTACAGTCAATTTGGTGCCAGCAGTTCTGAGTGTCTAGAGCGTAATGGAGGGTCTTCTAATATGCAAGACTACTGTTGGTTAGCAGAGTTTAAATCAGCCCATGCGGTAGGAGGTTTTGATTTAGTTTTTGCAATTTTTAAAGAGTACCAAGCTAACGACGAAGTTTTTCAGCGTAATTGTCATGATGTGATGCATCTCCTGGGGAAGATGGCCTATGGAGATTATGTGGTTAATGGTGATGTGTTTACCCAGCCTGAAACTTCCTATTGTAGTTATGGTTTTTACCACGGTTTTATTGAAGCAATGTTGGCGAAAACTGGTGATCATCACGGAGGACGTCTCTATTGTGAGCAATTAAGAGATGAGGGAGAGTTCTACAATCAGCAGTTAGCTACTGACGCTCATCAGGCTTGTGTGCATGGTTTTGGACATGCCATCTTTGACTCTCTAGATGGGTCGCTTTGGGGGAAGGAGGATGTGATGGTAGATGTTGGTTTAGATGTTTGTCAGTCGATTTTTTCTGAAATAAAAGATTTAGCTGAGTGCGGTACTGGTATCTGGAACGCTTTGGCAATTGCTTACATTCAAAACTTGTATGAGATATCTTTCTCGGCCACGAAAACTCCATTTTGGCAGTGTGAGCGTATTAGTAATTTATATAAACCTGGCTGTTACATTGAGATGACCATTCAGTACTCACATTGGAATAAGCATGATCAGGAGACTGATTGGAGTCTTATGTTGTCGCAAGAGTCTTTCGCTCAACCATTAACTTTCGAAGCTTATGTATCGGATGCTGTGCAGTGGAGACTGCCGTATGATTATGAAGTTATAGCGGATTACGGCCGGCAATGTTTTACCATTGAAGACAGGGAGGTGCGGTTCTGGTGTATGCGGGGAATTCATCACGGTATTTTGAAAAAGACTTCACCATTTACCAATCAACAAGAGTCGGAAAAAGTTTGTGACTTGTATGAGAGCGAAGATGATCATTTGTACTGTTTAAAAGCATTGGAATCCTATCGTAAGATTTAGGTAGATTAAGCACAGAATGCAAAAAACGCCCGAAGGCGCCCTTGCATTCTGTGCTCCCCCCAGGAATCGAACCTGGAGCGTCGGTACCGCAAACCGATGTTTTATCCATTAAACTAGGGGAGCAAGAAGAATCTGCTTGCATAAGCAATTGTAGCTAATGCAGTGGGCAGAATAATACCTTAAAAACCAAAGACTTCAAGTAGTTTATTAAAGAAAGGTTCCTCCAAATATTCTTCAGGTAGGCGGTCAGCTACAATTAGTTCAATGTTATCAACTTCTTCCTCTGGAAGTGGTAAGACTAACAGCGGCATAAACATTTTTTCTGACTTCACCAATAGTTCAGGACCCATTGGATGCTCTTCATTAATATAAAAACTTTCTAAAGAGCTATAAGGGTATAGTTTGTCGTCAATTCTTAGTCCACGAGTGGTAACAGCGTAGGATACAGTTTTTGGTTCACGAGTGGCTAGGGTAGCCATCACAAAACCGGCAATTAAAATAAAAATCCCAAACAAAAGATTCCCTAATAGAATAGCTGCTCCTGCACCAGCAACCACCAAAATACCCAAGGCCCAGATCCAGTCGCTGCCTTTAGTTCCGTGGTAATGCTCCAGTGCGGTCCAAGTTATACCTTTGCTAGTGATTGCCATAGTTTTGCTAATTGTATCACGTAGTGTTTCAGCTATGATCTTAGCAAGAGGGGATTTATAAAAACAAAGAAAACCGACTTAGTCGGTTTTCTTTGTTTTTGTGTTGAGAGAGGGATTCGAACCTTACAGGTTCAGTGCAGCATTTTGGGTATTTTGTTTCGCTTCACTCACAAAATACCTTAAAAGCTTTTCGAATCCGTCCTCCCATTATAAAAACCAGACACAAGGCCCAGTTTCTATAATGGTTGCGGAGAGAGAGGGATTCGAACNNTTTCAAGACCAGCGCCTTAAACCAACTCAGCCATCTCTCCATGTTTATTCTTTTGTGCGTGGTACTTTATCATCTTTTTTGGGATTGAACAAACCTTTTCCAAGGTGGTGAGTGGTATGGCAATTTGGACATAAAAGCTCTAGGTTGCGCAGGTTGTCTGTGCCTCCTCGATGGCGTTCTTTCTTGTGATGGACCTGCAGGATTACATAATTATCCACCCCGCAGCGCTCACACACACCTCCACGTTTGGTTGCTATTTTTTCTTTAAGAATTGATCCGCGGTATGCTTTATCAAATTTTCCTTCGCGAGTATACTTGATACCTTTGCGAGATTTGTTGGCACAGCCGCGGCTACATGTAGCCTTTGCTCCAATATATGAATTACTGCAAATTTTACACACTTTCTTTTTCTGTTGGCCTTTGCCTGTACACTGTAGGGAGCAGTAAACATTTCCACTTTCAATTTGAGATGGTCGGCGATATATTTTCTGTTTGCAAACAATACAGACACAGTTTGGTTTTCTTTTCATAAAAGGTCCTTCGACCAGTATACCATAGTAGATAATATGCTATTATTTTGGCATGAGAAAAATGGGTATTGATTACGGTACGAAAAGAGTAGGGATTGCTCTAACAGACGATGCTGGTCTAATGGCTTTTCCGCACAAAGTTATCGAAAATAGTAACGATTTAGTGTCTCACATAGTTAAGATTGTCGAGGATGAAGCGGTGGGTGAAATTGTGATTGGGCACTCCCTCGGACGTTCTGGTGAGCCAAATCCGGTCCATAGCGAAGTTGAGGAATTAATGACTGATCTTACTTTAGAAATTCCTGTGCCGATTCATCTTGAGCCGGAACAGTACTCAACTCAGGAAGCTATTCGTTTTCAGGGGCGAAACAGTGAGACTGATGCTTCAGCCGCAGCTATAATTCTTAATAGCTATTTAAGTAGAAATAAATAATATGAGTGAATCAATTGAAAAAGACGAACATAAAGAATCAGTTGAAAAAGTTGAGGAGAAAAAAAATGCCAGCTATGATGATTTTATCAAACTAGATATTCGCATCGGCACGATTGCTGCAGTTGAAGTGGTCGAGGGAGCTGATAAGTTGCTGAAGTTAACAGTCGATCTTGGAGAAGAGGAGACGCGACAAATCATTTCCGGAATCAGAGAATTCTTTGAGGATGAGCAGTTTTTGGTGGGGAAGCAGTGTCCGTTTGTAGCTAATTTAGAACCAAGAACTATCCGTGGTTTAGAAAGCCAAGGAATGATTATGGCAGCTAGTGCTGATGATTTGTTTGCTCTCTTGAACCCACATATTGAATTACCAGCCGGAACGCAAGTAAATTAGTTATGGGTATTTTTGCAGTGGACGCTCATAAAGAAGCGACTGAAAAGGTTGGTAAGCATGGTGCAAAGTGGTTACGTTCACGTCATGCAGGCTGGTTCTTAGCCTTTATTTCGTTTGCTGAGTCAGTGTTTGCTCCGATTCTCATTGACCCATTTTTAGTGGCTTTAATTTTGGCTAAGCCTAAAAAGTGGCGTTACTATACAGTTATTTCTGTCTCAGCTTCTGTCTTAGGAGGTTTGTTTGCCTATGTATTAGGTGTGTTGTTTTTCGATACTTTGGGAGTTAAGGTGGTTGAATTTTATTCATTGGAAGAAACTTTTACTGAAATTTCGAACAACTTAAATGATAACGGCTTTGTCTTTGTTTTGATTGGTGCTTTTACACCAATTCCGTATAAGATTGTAGCTTTAGCTAGTGGTCTTTTACATATCAATCTTGTAACCTTCCTGATCGCTTCTGTAATTGGCCGTATTTTACGACTTGGGTTAGTTGGCATGGCTGCTCACTACGTTGGTCCATCTGCCATGAAAATGGTGCGACAGCACCTGCACGGTATTGCTGCTGCAGTAGGGGTACTTTTGATCGGTTATATACTGTTTCAGTTTCTATCATAAACTACCAACATAATGTGAGTAGTCTGGGCTGAAATCTCGGCTATTCATCGTATAATTAAGCCATGAATGTTCTTGCCACAGTAGGAAGGTTATTGCCACCACCTCCGTTCATGCATTTACCGAGTGCGGGAGTAGATATTTCGGATTCATCACTGAAGTATGTGCAGTTTCGACCTGACAAAAAAAGTGGTACGCAACTAAAACTTAAATACTGGGGTGAGATCGATGTAGCTGATGGTGTTCTTAAAAGAGGTTCGGTTAACGATGTAAAAAAATTATCTGAATCAATCAGGGAAGTTCGCGAAAGAACTGGTATTCAGAATGTGCGAGTGTCACTACCCGAAGAGCATGCTTATTTGTTTGAGACAAAAATTAAAAAGGGGACACCACTAAAAGAAATCAGAGGTCTTTTAGAATTTAAGATGCAGGATGATGTGCCGCTACGGCCGGAAGATGCTTTTTTTGACTATGATATTTTTGATTCTCACATAGAGAAGAATATGATGAATGTTTCAGTAACTGCCTACGCTAAAGAAACGGTCCTTAGTTACTATGAAGCCTGCATGGAAGCCGGAGTGACTCCGTTGTCTTTTGAGGTTGAAGCCCAGGCGATTGCCAGAGCTGCTATTCCGACTGGTGACAGAGGGACGCATATGATTGTAGATTTCGGACAGACTAGAACAGGTATTGGAATAGTGCATGATGGAGTGCTGATGTACACCTCAACGATTGATGGTGGAGGCCGTGATATTTCTATGGCTTTACGTATGGCTCTTGGTGATAAGCCCGAGTCTGAATTGACCGAGATTAAAAACACTATTGGTTTAGTGCCTGAAGTGGAAGGGGCTAAAATTTACGATGCGGTGTCACCAATAGTAAATAATGTAACTTTTGAAATTAACCAACGAATTGCTTATTGGAACAATAAACCAGCCAATAGGGAATTGCGACAGATTGAGTCGTTGATTCTTTGCGGAGGGAGCGTGAACATGAAAGGTTTACCTGCCTACATTAGTGAAGCGGTAGGTCTAGAAGCTAAACGAGCAGCGGTTTGGCAGAATGCGTTTTCTCTCGATAGTGTTGTGCCGAGTATTGGTCGTCGTTATTCCTACGGTTATGCCACTGCTATTGGTCTAGCCTTAACTCAATTTACCCAATAATATGGCTAATCTCATCCCACCAAATGCAAGAAAGAAAGTGAAACTCGAGTATTGGGCGCGAGTTGTCTCTGTTTGGCTAGTTATGCTTGGCTTGGCTTGTTTAGTCGTTACAGCTTTGCATGTTCCAGTTTATAAATTGGTTGGTGATCAAAACGAAGTGTTTAACGCATGGCATGAAGAAGTAGATGCAGACAATAAACAATTTAAAGAGTCAGTGAAAGTAATTAACAATACAAACGAGATTAGTAGGTTGTTAAGTTCAGATGCAGAACAAATTTTGTTTACGGAAGTAATTGATGAGGTGGATAGCTTGATTAATGAAGATGTGGTTGTCGAAAGTTACCGTATGGAAAGATCTGGGGGGAAGGTAACAAATTTTGTGGTTTCAGGGGAGTCAACTACACGTTTTGGTCTGGCTGATTTCCGCAAAGCTTTAGAGAATAGTGACATGTTTGAAACAGCTGCGTTGCCACTTTCGAATTTAGCTAAAGACGCAGATATCCCTTTTGATATTTCGGTTTCTTTAACTAATAAACAAACAGAATCATGATGGGTCGCAATGCAAAAATTTCCTTAATTATCTCATTAGCGTTTATGTTAACGTCGTTAACAGCTTTGACTTGGGTGATTCTTAAGGTTGATCAAGAAGGGGACAATATTCATGCTCAGGTAAAAGTGATCGCTGACTCTTTGGCTCAGGAAAAAGAATATCGTGACTTGGAGAATTTAGTTGTGTCTTCTGCTGTCAAACGGGAGCAGATCGCTCAGTTTGTTTTAACAGAAGATAAAACTATTGATTTCTTATCTCAGGTAGAAACTATTGGGGAAGAGCAGGGGGTGAATCTACAGACAACTTCGTTAGAAGTGAAGCCTGGGGAAGGTATGTTTGATAGTTTGCTGGTAAGTTTTAGTCTCAAGGGAGAAGAGGATCGTCTGTATAAAATGATTAAAATTTTAGAGGAGTTACCATATCATGGTGAATTAAGAGAGTTAGACTTCACTAGGAAGGGTAGAGATGGTAATTCTACTGTTAGAGTACAGTTAGCGGTTAGTATTGTAAAAATATGATGGAAAAAACTGATTTCTTAAAGATGGCAAAAACTGTTTTCAAACGAGGTCAGGGAGTACCTGATAAACGTTTGATGCACCCTAAGCGTGACTGGGGGATTGGGATTTTGATTTTTGTGTTTGTCTCCGTGGCTGGGAGCTATCTTAGCGCATCTTCTTTTTCCCAATACCGAAATATTGAAGTTAGCGGTGGTCAGTCTGCCAATAAATTACCGCGCTACAATGAAAAGCAGATTGAAAGTGCGATTGAAGATTATGCGGCTAAAACCGCATCATTCTCCGCTTTGGTGGGAGACAAAGTAGAAGTGGAGGAGGTAATCGAGATAGCTAGCAGCACAGCTAGTAGTAGTGATCAGGTGACTGACCCAGAAAATGTATCTACTAGTACCGCAAGTGAGATTGAGCTGTAAGAAAAGCCTCTGACTATATAGTCAGAGGCTTTNNCCCCGGGAGGAATCGAACCCCCATCTAAAGCTTAGAAGTCTCCTGTTTTATCCATTAAACTACAGGGGCGCATGTATGAAATTAAGTCTCCTGGTGCAACAGTCTCCCAGACTGTTGCACTCCATTAAACTATGGGAGCAGAGATACAATAACAAAAAAGCCTGGAGTTTAAAACACAGCCGGCCGGAAACCCTATAGGGTTTCCGGCCGGCTGTGTTGAGGAGTGGATTCAGCTGGGTGAAAAAAATAGGCGGCACTAGTGTCGTCTTAAGTATGAGCGCCTGACCGATCGGGAGGTGATCGGTCAGATGCTCTGCGTTGTGGGTGAGATACTATATCATCATCACCGTGCGTGGACCGAGCTCTGCCCGCTTGGGGCGGTAGAGGGCGTGCGATTTAATGTGGCACCATGGTCCGATCGTATCTTTTGCTAGGGGCATGATTAGATCCTTTCCTGCCTCGATATCCTTGACCCAGCTATTGAGTCCTATTTTTACTATACTCCTATACAAACGAAAAAGTTATGGTGTTGTGGATAACTAACACAAAAGCTGCTCAGACGTAGTCTGAGCAGCTTTTGTATTTTGTGCGCGGTAAGAGACTTGAACTCCTGACCTTCGCAGTGTAAATGCGCTGCTCTACCAACTGAGCTAACCGCGCGTCACAAAGTACGCCATATATTACATTTTTTAAAAAATATTTCAATAGATAATTATCAAATGTGTCAGTCAGCGAATTTCTTTATAAATAAATTACTGCAGGGTATACTCATGCTTATGCATGAAATCAGATGTGTGGTCAGCGGCTCGGTTCAAGGTGTCTCTTATCGTGTCTACGTACAAGATTCAGCTACTGAACTTGAGTTGGTGGGGTGGGTGAAAAATCTCCCTGACGGACAGGTGGAAGTGTTGGCTCAGGGTCCACAAGATGTTTTGAAGGATTTTGTAGAGTATTTAAATGAGGGCTCACTTAGATCTAGAGTTGAATCTGTTTCAGTTGATTGGCATAGTGTTAGTGTGACAATCGATGATTTTTCAATTAAACACTAAAGTATGTTTGGCTTAAGCAAAAAAGTAGCAGAAGACATTGAGGTTCTCTACGAGAATGATGATGTGCTGGTAGTTAATAAGCCGGTTGGTTTGATGGTGCATGAAGATGGGCATAACAAAGAAAAAACTTTAGTGGATTTGTTTTTAAGTCGTTGTCCCGAAGCGAAGGGGGTGGGTGAAATAGGCTACTCTCCTAAAGGTGATGAGCTAGAAAGATCTGGAGTAGTACATCGTTTAGATCGTGAGACTTCCGGGGTAATGATTTTGGCTAAAAACCAGGAAGCTTTTTTACATTTGAAAGATCAGTTTCAAAACCGTTTAGCTAAGAAGGAGTACAGAGCTCTGGTTTATGGTCCGGTGCGTGAGCGGTGGGGGGCTATTGATAAAGCTATTGGCCGCTCACCCAGTGATCATCGTAAACGCTTGGCTGGCTCAAAAGCTAAAGGCAATTTGCGTGAGGCGTTAACCAATTGGGAGTGTATTGGTACTGGGCGACACCAGGATGAACATTATTCATATATGAAGTTAATTCCAAAGACTGGTCGCACTCATCAGATTCGTGTACATCTCAAGTCAATCAGTCGACCAGTTGTCGGTGATGCTTTATACGCTGAGAGTGAGATGAGTCGCTCGAACAATCTTGGTCTTAAGCGAATGGCGTTGCATGCTCATAAGCTACAAATAGTTCTACCTGATGGGGAGGAGGGGGCTTTTCTGGCTCCGGTACCAGCTGAAATGGAGCAAGCGGTAGATTTAATTAATGAGGAAGAATAGGCTTTTCTATCGTTGCAACCGAAACTTTACTGTGGTAGAGTACGGCACGTTTTAAACGCTCAAAAGTTTAAAAGTTATTAAAGAATATGAATACAGCAACAGCCGGTGTAACTATTTCTCCAGTAAACATGGAGGATCGGAAAAATCTTGGTCTTAAGGCCGGAGATACCGTTCGTGTGCACCAAAAAATTCAAGATAAAGGCAAGACCCGAATTCAGGTTTTTGAGGGTGTTGTACTTGCTCGTAAACACGGTTCTGAGGCCGGAGCTACATTCACAGTACGTAAAGTAGCTAGTGGTGTAGGTGTGGAGAAAATCTTTCCTCTATACTCACCAAATATCGATAAAATCGAAATTGTTAAGCGTGCGAAAGTTCGTCGAGCGAAACTATACTTTATTCGTGAGAAGGTGGCTCGTGAAATTAAGCGTCAAATGCGTCGTATGCATCTAGCTTCATTGGCTACTGAGTCTGAGGCTGAAGCAGCATTGCGTGCAGCAGCAGAGGCTGAAGAGGCAGCTAAAAAAGCTGAAGAAGAAGCGGCTAAAGCGGCTAAAGCAGCTGAAGCAGAAGCTAAAGCAGCTGAAGAAGCGGCCGCAGCAGAATCTGAAACTGCTGAGGAGTCTAAAGAAGAAGCTCCAGCTGAAGAGGCTGCAGAAGAAGCTAAGGCTGAAGAGGTTGAAGCAGAAGCTGAAGAATCTACAAAAGAAACTTCTGAAGAAACTGACGAAGAAAAGAAAGACTAAACTTTTTATCACAAAAGCGCGGTGCCGAAGGCACCGCGCTTTTGTGTTACCATGCATCCATGAATATTGAACAAGAATTTGCTGAACTAAAATCTGTTATTAAAGAAGCTGGTCAGGCTGCGCGTGAATATTTTGATTCTGATAGCACTCAAAACGAAATCAAAGACGATGGCTCGGTAGTAACTGAGATTGATAAAAAAATTGAGACCGCTCTGTTAAATCACATTAAAGAACGTTTCCCTGACGACGCAATTGTAGGTGAAGAGCATGGAGAACATGAAGGAAAGAGTGGTTTTGTTTGGCATATTGATCCAATTGATGGGACTGATAACTTCTTACGCAAAATACCTTTTTGTGGCGTGTCAGTAGCCAGACTGGGCGACACTGCAGAAGATTCATTGGCGATAATTTATAATCCGATTACCGGGCAGATGTTCTCATCTCTTATGGAGAATGGCACTTACGAAAATGAAAGGTTGACTAATCTCACAGCTGAGCCGTTGGGGAGTAAGTTAGTTGTAGCAGTGGCCGCTTATTCGCGCGATTGGATGAAGTTAGCCAAGATCAATCTTTTTAAGGGTTTAAGTGAAGAGGTGGGTAAGGGAACTACTTACAGTTCTTGTGCAGTGGAGTTGGCCTATGTGGCGGCTAGTCGAATTGATGCGCAGATTACTTTTGGTTTAAATACTTATGATTACGCAGCTGGTTTGTTTTTAGTAAAGGCGGCGGGCGGATCTATCAGTGTTTGCGAGGACGGTGAATGGAAATTGTGGGAAGGTTCAATCAAAGGTTTGTGTAACGAACATAAGAAAACTATTTTCTGCTCACACCCTGATGTTCATGAGCAGATACGAGATTTTATCGGGGATCCTAGAAAGTGGGCTGATTAATTTGCAAAAGTTGAGAATAGCTTTAAAATTACCGAACTCTTAAGTCCACGTGGCGGAATTGGTAGACGCGCTACCTTGAGGGGGTAGTGAGCATTTGCTCGTGCTGGTTCAACTCCAGTCGTGGACACAAATTAAGGACGCCCGCTAGGGTGTTTTTAATTTGTGTTCACGAAACAGGCAAATTTATTTGCTTGTGTCTGGAGTTGAAAAGCGGAGAGATGTTTACGAACGAGCTGGGGTCGCGAGCACTTTGGTATTTATTATAATGATTAAATAAATACCAAAGTGACTTGTGACCAACTCCAGTCGTGGACACAAATTAAGAAGCCGCTCTGACCTTTGGTCAGAGCGGCTTCTTATTCTATAATCTCTCTATGCGAATTTATACACCAGAAGACTATGTTGATCTGCCTGATCATGCCCAGTGTGTTTTTAATGGAGTGATCCATGAAGTTTATCAGTGGGAACAATTGCAGTTTGATGGTTCTTATAAAACTTTTGAAATGTTGAAGCGTCCTGATACTGTTATTACGATTCCAGTGGTGGATGATAAGTTGATGCTTTCAGAGGAGGAGCAGCCTCATGCAGGGAAGTTTCTTAATTTTCCAGGTGGTCGACATGATAATCCCGAAGAGAGTGAGTTAGAAGCGGCTAAACGTGAATGTCAGGAAGAGACTGGGTATAGTTTTAATAATTGGAAGTTGCTGGTTTCTTATCAGCCGCGTGGGCATTTTTCATATCTAACCTATATCTTTTTAGCTACAGATGTGCAGAGTGTAGGTGATCAGAAGTTAGACGCTGGTGAAAAAATTACTCCTACTTTTGTCACTTTTGATGAGTATAAAGATATGAAAGACAGTCCAGATCTACGTGGTTACCATGATGATGTGTTTGAAGAGATTGATTGCTTAGATGAGTTGCTAGATTTACCAACGTTGCATGACTACAGTTAAAAAAGATTATTCGTACGGTGTGATACCGTTGTGTAAAAACCAAGAAGGTGAAATTGAAGTTTTTGTGTTAAATCAGATTTCTGTTCGAGGTGATGTTTATTGGACTTTTCCAAAAGGTCATCCAGAGGCAGGGGAGAGTAATGACGAAACTGCTTTGCGAGAGTTAAAAGAGGAGTCGAGCTTAGTAGCTGAGTTGGACTTAGAAAAAACGTTTATACAAAAATACAGTTTCAAACATGAGGGCGAAATGGTAGATAAAACAGTCACCTATTATTTAGGTTGGGTCGCAGATAAGAAATTTACCATTCAACCTCAGGAGGTAAAAGAAGCAAAGTGGTGTACGCTAGAAGAAGCGCATGAGTTGTTAACTCATAGTTTAGCCAAGGCTACACTGCAAGAAGTCAATAATTATTTACATCAATAAATTTATGAAGAAATTTAAATGTTATGACTGTGATGAACAGTTCCAGGCTGAAACTAGAGAAGAGGTCCTTGATCTGCTCTATGGACACTATATGAAAGATCATAAGGAAATAATTACTGGTGCCAGTGAAGATGAAAAGAAAGATTGGATGAAAAGATTTGAAAAAGATTGGTTGGCTACTGAGGAGGTATAATACTTATTATGTTTGAATCATTATTTCCTTTAGGAATAAACCACTATATTTTAGGCGGTTTATTAGTTGGGGTTGGTATTGCTATCCCTTTTATTTTTACCGGTTTAGTAGCTGGCGCATCAACTGTGTTTACTTCCACTTGGTCATTTGTAAACAAGGGTTCTTTTTTTCAGAGTCCAGGTTTTGTAGCTACTCGACACTGGCGTTTGGCTTTAACAGCCGGTCTGATGACAGGTGGATTTGTATACATTGTGCTTTTTAATAGTGGTGAGGCGGTGGTGACTGAAATCCAACCGTGGCGATTATTATTGGGTGGAATTATTATTGGGATTGGTACTCGCATGTCAGGAGGGTGTGCTTCCGGACATGGTATTTGTGGTAACGCGGCTCTAGAAAAAGTCTCATTAGTAGCCACCATCACTTTCCTTGTTACAGCTATAGTGGTAGCTAATTTAACTAGTTTAATTTTCTAAGTATGCCTACAAAAAAAGTTTCTATTTTTTTCATGTACTTCGGCGGTGTTTTGTTTGGTCTAGGTCTGGCAGTTGCTGGGGCAGCTCGACCAGAGGTGGTGCTTTCATTTCTACACCTAGAAGATCTAGGTCTAGCTTTAGTTATTGGCGTAGCTTTAATGATTACTCTATTCACCATTCAAGTTATTCCTAAGTTTGTTAAAAAACCTCCGCTGGGGGAGGGAGTGTTTTGATTGTCATGACGGTTTTCCTATTACTAAAAGATCAGTAGTTGGGGCGGTAGTGTTTGGTATTGGTTGGGGTGTGTCTGGGTTGTGTCCAGCGACTTCACTTTCAGCCGTCGGGATGGGTAATTGGCCGGTATTGTTGGGGGTGTTCGGTATGTTTATTGGGGCTTTGGTTTACGGGACGATCCGTAGTCGACAAAATAAAATCTGTTAAGTGAAATAACAAAGACCGGCGCCGCAGGCGCCGGTCTTTGTTATTTCTAATCTCTATACCTATTCACAAATCTTTTTAGTACTTCTTGTGCATAAGGAGTTTCTTCTTTTTCTACTGTCTCAATTAGTGCCTGAGCTTCTTCGGGAGGGAAGTAGCCGTGGTGTTTATAAGTGTTGATGCGAACAGTAAAGCCAGACGCGTCAGCTTCTGGGTGAAACTGAGTGGCGTAAACATTTTGTCCCACCCGGAACATCTCGACTGGGCAGGTGTCACTATAGCCAAGTAAGATGGCATTGGGTGGGGTGTTGTCACAGGCTTCTTTATGGCCCACCAACACTCTAATAGTGTCCGGAAAATCAGCTAGCAAAGGGTCATTCATTCCTTCATCAGTAATTTTCATATCAACTCCACCTACTGGTTCGCCATAAGTAGTGGTGATGGGTGCACCTAAATAATTACCCAGCAGTCCGTTACCTGAACAGGCGCCTAAGAAAGGAAAGTCTTGTGGTACCACTTGATCAAATAGACGGGTAAAATCCGCCTCCACTTGTTTTTGAATATCACTTTTTTCAGTTTCAGGCTTTGAAACATCAAAAGGGCTACCGCCGACAATAATGGCTGAGTAGTTATTTAAATCAATGTCTGGGATACCGTTTTTCTCAGCGCGTAATCGCTCAGTTTCTTCTGGTTTAAGTTCGCCAAAATTAAGAATNNATTAAGGATAGCTTCGCATTCGTTATCAGAAGTTTCGTCTTCTGGTCGTAGTTGAATGATTAAAAACTTTTTCATGCAACCAGTATAGGTGACAATTTATTTTGCACAAGTTGTTATAATTCACGCATGACTAAAGAAGAATTTGCGTCTGTGCTGGATAGTGACGAAGTACATATTATTGATATCAGAGAAGCTGAAGAACTTTTGGTTAGTCCAAAATTACTACAAGCCACACATGTGCCGTTAAGTGAATACATGACTGAGCCAGAAAAACACAACTTACCTAAAGATAAGAAAATTGTGTCAGTTTGTCAGAGTGGGGGACGTTGCTTGTCGTTGACTAATAAATTGAAGCAAGATGGTTACCAAGCTGATTATCTTGAAGGGGGAATGAGTGCTTGGGGTGCAGCTAGCTAAGAATCGTTAGATCCGAGTGAGTGTCCTCAATACGAATAAGTTCGTTATGTTTAGCTGTTCGTTCACCTCGGGAGACGCTACCAGTTTTAATTTGTCCCGCTCCGGTGCCAACTGCTAAATGAGTGATAGTGACATCTTCAGTTTCTCCGCTGCGGTGGGAGACGATGGTGTTCCAGTTGGCTTCTTGGGCAGTTTTAATGGTGCGAATGGTTTCAGTCAAGGTGCCAATTTGATTTGGTTTAATTAAAATGGCGTTACCTGCCTTTTTTTCAATTGCTTCAGCTAATCTAGTTTGGTTGGTAACCAAAAGGTCGTCTCCAACAAGTTGTGTCTCAGGTAAAGCAGTAGCTAGTTCGCTCCAGTGGGACCAGTCGTCTTCAGCTAATCCATCTTCTATAGAAATAACTGGAAATTGTTCAGAAATTTTTTTCAGATATGCAATCATTTCCACTGCTTCTAAAGCTTTTTTTTCGGTTTGCAGATCGTATGTTTCAGCTCGATAAAATTCAGAAGCAGCTACATCAAGGGCAAAGTTGATGTCTTCTCCAGCTTTGTAGCCTGCTTCTACGGTGGCTTGAGTTAGGAGTTCTAACATCTGGGTATTATTTTCTACCTGAGGAGCAAAACCTCCTTCGTCACCAACGTTGGTGGAAAAGTTTTGTGCTTTAAGTTGTTGCTTTAAAGTTTGAAATATTTCAGCAGCTATTCGCACAGCTTCTCTATAGCTGGTGGTTTTAGTGGGAATCAACATGTATTCCTGAAAATCTGCTGAGTTAGCTGCGTGACTACCGCCATTTAAAACATTAAACATAGGGCGGGGGAGGGACATGTTTGGATTATGAGCAATGTCGTTGATGTGCTTGAAAAGTGGTAGGTTACGAACATTGGCAGCGGCATGAGCGGTTGCTAAGGATACGGCTAAAATTGCATTCGCACCCAAGCGCGATTTATTGCTGGTCCCATCAAGTTCAATCATTAGTTCATCAATGCGGAACTGGTCATCAGCATTAATACTCAATAAAGCTGGTTTGATTTTATTTTCAATATTGGCAATAGCTTGCTGGACGCCTTTGCCTAGAAACTTTGTATCGCCGTCACGTAATTCATGCGCTTCGTGTTTGCCAGTTGATGCGCCAGAAGGGACAGCTGCTCGACCCCAGCCTCCCTCACAATACACTTCAGCTTCTACGGTCGGGTTGCCGCGTGAGTCTAAAATTTCTCTAGCTCTGATGTTGGTAATGTTCATAAGTAAAATCTAAAAAGGAGCGTGCGGTATAATAGCGGCGATGGCAGTAATTGCATTTTATGATACAACGGAGCTCGATAAGCAGCAATTGACTGCTGGGCTTAAACCAACTGATCACTACTGGGAATTTTTTGATGATCATATTTCTCTTAATAATATAAAACCAGATGCGGAAATTATTTCGGTTTTTGTTTCTAGTACAGTAACAAGAGAAATGATTGAAGCTATGCCAAAGTTGACACTTATCTGCTGTCGTTCAACTGGCTATAACAACATTGATTTAGAAGCTGCTAAAGATCATAACGTAACGGTGGTTAATGTGCCTTTTTATGGTGAAGCCACAGTGGCTGAATACGCTTTCACTATGTTGCTTGGCTTAACTCGACGTTTCACTGAAGTGCTTGAGGCAGAGAATGAAGTGCTGGAACATCAAGAAATGATGGGGTCAGATTTATTTGGAAAAACTTTTGGGGTTATAGGCACTGGTCATATTGGCCAAAAAGCATTAAAGATAGCCAATGGTTTTTCTATGCGTACCATTGCTTACGATAAGTATCCCAATCTTGAGTTAGCTGCGGAGTTGGGTTTTACCTATGTAAGTCTGGAGGAGTTACTTGCAGAGTCTGACTTTGTTTCACTCCACCTTCCTTATCTACCCGATACACATCACATTATTAATCATGAGCGGTTAATGATGATGAAGCCGGGAGCAATTTTGATTAATACCGCCCGTGGAGCTCATGTTGATACAGCCGCCTTGGTAGAAGCGCTTGATACCGGTCATCTAGGAGGAGCTTGTTTGGATGTGGTGGAAGGGGAACATTTGTTGAATTTGGAAGAAGAATTAGCTCTGCTTGATAGTGGTGAGACTGATGAAGACATAATGCGGCATAGTGTAGAGATTTCAGCTTTGAAAAAAATGCCAAACGTAGTGGTTAGTCCACACGTAGCTTATAACACTAAAGAGGCAATCGGCCGTATCAACGCTACGACAGCTGAAAATATAATTGGTTTTTATGATCAAGACATACCCAATCTGGTCGAGCTTAAAGGTAGTGCGGTTGGTAAGTTAATTCTAATGCGTCATGCTGAATCAGAGTGGAATGCCTGCGGGGTTTGGACTGGTATTGCTGATGTAGATCTTAGTGAAAAGGGGGTGCAGGATTGTATGTATCTTGGAAATGCTTTGAAGGATTTAGGTATTAAGATCGACATTGCTATTCATACAAAATTGAGTCGCACTAAAGAAACTCTAGATAATGTATGTAAGGTAATTGGTGATGATGACATCACTGTAGTTTGTGATGATGGTGTAATGGAGCGTGATTACGGACACTATACTGGTCAGGACAAATGGAAGATGAAAGATGAGCTTGGCGAAGAGCAGTGGTTTAAAGTTCGCCGCGGCTGGGATGTGGAGGTTCCTAATGGCGAAACTTTAAAAGATGTCTATGAACGAGTGGTACCTGCCTATAAGGAAAGAATTTTGCCTTTATTAAAACAAGGAAAGAATGTTTTGGTGGTAGGGCATGGTAATAGTTTCCGGGCTCTAATGAAATATGTCGAGTCTGTTCCTGATGAAGACATTGAGAATTTGGAAATGATCATTAACCAGATCGCGGTTTACGAAATTGATCCCGAAACTGGCTTGGAAAAATCGGGACGCACTATCGTGGTAGATACCCCAACTGGTCAAAGTAAATTGGCCTAGGTCTTGTTACAATATTGGGGTAAATAATATAAACCAATATGCACAAGTACCTTCGTTTTTTTAAAGACATCACCATTGATGATGTACCTCAAGTGGGTGGCAAAAATGCCTCACTGGGAGAAATGTATCGTGCCCTGACACCTAAGGGCATAAACCTACCTAATGGCTACAGCACCACAGCTGATGCTTACCGGTATTTCTTAGAAGATGCCGATATTCGTGAATCAATCACTAAAGAGTTGGAAGGGTTGAATGTTGAAGACGTGGCTGACTTGCAAAAGCGTGGGGCAGCGGTACGACAGATCATTCTTGATGCTAAATTGCCAGCAGATTTTGAAGCGGAAATTCGACAAGCTTACCAAGAACTGTGTGACGAAGTTGGTTACGAAAATTTGGTAGTTGTGGTCCGTTCGTCTGCTACGGCGGAAGACCTGCCGAACGCATCTTTTGCTGGACAGCAAGAAACCTATCTAAATATTAGCGGGGAAGATGCCGTGGTTGAGTCAGCTCAGAAATGTATTGCCTCGCTGTTTACCGACCGAGCGATTGTATATCGGGTGGAAAATGGCTTTGACCATATGCAGGTAGCTTTGGCGGTAGGGATTCAGCAGATGGTAGCAGTACGCAGTGAGGCCTCTGGTGTGATGTTTACCTTAGACACTGAAACTGGCTTTCGTAACGCGGTAGTGATTAACTCAATCTATGGTTTAGGAGAAAACATTGTGCAAGGGCGAGTCTCGCCCGATGAATTCACAGTCTTTAAACCAACTAACGCTATTCTGCGTAAAAAAGTAGGTTCCAAGAAATTAAAGATGGTGCCGTCAGGAGCTAACGAGACTGATAACCTAGAGGTCTCAGAAGAGGATCGTCGCCGCTATTCTATTACTGATGATCAGGTGCGGACGTTGGCACAGTGGGCAGTGGCTATTGAGGAACACTATGAAAAACCGATGGATATTGAGTGGGCTTTAGATGAAGACTTTGGTTCACTCTATATTGTGCAGGCACGACCGGAAACAGTGCAGTCGCAAAAAGATCCAAATAAGATTGAAGAGTATGTCCGTCTGGAGGATGGGGAAGTGTTGGTGACCGGTGCTAGTGTCGGTAATAAAATTGGTGCTGGTAAAGCTTCAGTGATTGAAAGCGTTGAACAGATCCATGACTTCAATGAAGGTGATGTCTTAGTGACTACCATGACTGATCCTGACTGGGTGCCAATTATGAAGAAGGCCTCAGCTATTGTTACTAACAAAGGTGGCCGTACTTGTCATGCTGCCATCGTGTCTCGAGAACTCGGCATCCCTTGTGTTGTGGGTACTGAGGTTGCGACTGAAAACATTTCAGCTGGGGAAGATATTACTGTTAGCTGTAACGAAGGTGACGAGGGTAAGGTTTATCGTGGTCTACTTAAGTATGAAGTACAGACCGAAAATATCACCGATCTAAAGCGACCGAAGACCAAAATTATGATGAATATTGGTTCTCCAGAACATGCTTTCCAATATTCACATATTCCTAACGATGGTGTTGGTTTAGCACGTGAAGAATTTATCATTGATTCCCATATCAAGATTCACCCGCTGGCATTGTTAAATTTTGATTCGTTGACTGACGAAGAGGTGCGGGGACAGATCCATGATTTAACTTATGGTTATGCAGATAAGGGTCAGTATTTTGTTGACAAATTGGCTGAGGGTATTGGTACCTTAGGGGCAGCTTTTTACCCCAATGATGTAATTGTTCGTTTCAGTGATTTCAAGAGTAACGAATACGCTAACTTAATTGGAGGACAACAGTACGAACCAGAAGAAAACAATCCGATGATTGGTTGGCGTGGAGCTAGTCGTTATTATCATGAAGATTACCAAGCAGCCTTTGCGCTTGAGTGTCAGGCTATGAAGAAGGTGCGTGATGAGATGGGTATCACCAATGTTAAGGCAATGGTCCCATTCTGCCGTACTCTAGAAGAGGCTGATAAAGTGCTGGAGTTGATGGCGGAAAATGGTCTTAAGCGGGGTGAAAATGATTTTGAAGTTTACGTCATGATTGAAGTTCCTAGCAACGTTATATTGGCGGAACAGTTGGCTGATAAATTTGACGGCTTTTCAATTGGTAGTAACGATTTAACACAGCTTACTTTAGGAGTTGATCGAGACAGTCATATCGTAGCTCATGTTTACGATGAGAATAACGAAGCAGTTAAAGAATTGATTCGGGTAACTATTGAGACTGCAAAAGAGAAGGGTGTGAAAGTTGGTATTTGTGGTCAGGGTCCAAGTGATAGTCCTGAGTTCGCAGAGTTCTTGGTTCGTGAGGGAATAGACAGTCTCTCTTTATCACCAGATACAATCGTGAAAACCACCATCGCCACTAACGAAATTGAGGCTAGAAAGTAAATTGAAACAAAGTATAAAAAACAAAATCCCCTGACGGGGATTTTGTTTTTTTGTGGGGCGGCTACCGGGAATCGAACCCGGATTTTCGGTACCACAAACCGACGTAATAACCATTATACAATAGCCGCCATTTTCGATACTTAACACTAAGTGCTGAGCAACGTGGCCAAAACTATACCTATTTTTCACTAAAAAATCCAGTGTGTTAAAGTACACGAGTATGAAAACAGCTCACGATAGCGAAGTGCCGGCGCATGGCCAGCAGGTGATCACAGCTTGTGCTTTTATCCATCATGAATTTGATGGTGTTAAGAAGCTGTTCTTGCCCAAAAGGGCAGACACTAAAAAGTTTTTGCCAGGAAAGTTTGAATTGCCAGGAGGACATATCGACTTTGGTGAAAATCTAGTGACGGGACTAAAGCGAGAGATTGTTGAAGAGTTTGGTGTGCAGATTGAGGTGGCAGATCCGTTTGCGGCCTTTGACTACACTAATGAAGTTAAAGGGTCACATTCGGTTGAGGTGGTTTACTTTGCTCGTTTTGCAGATCCAATTGCCAACATAAAATTGGATCCAGCGGATCATTCTGAATTTATTTGGTTTGATGGGAATAATTTTGATGAAATAGTCAGTAACATGGGCGGGGAAGATGATCCTGAATTTCCGAATGTAGTCAGGGGTTTTGAATTATTAAAAGGTCAGCCACTTAATTTTTAATTATGTTAGTTTGGGTTAAATTTATCGCTTTGGCTACAGCTGGTTATATTGGAATTGCTATCTTCAACCGTTTGGTGGGCGGCGATACCATTTCAGTTTTTGATGCAATGAAGACTGCGTTAAAACCGTTACCATTGACGGTGATGATTGTAGCCAATGTTACTTTAGCCGGAGCTGTTTACTTCGGCTTTTTGGCGACTAATAGTGCAGTACCAGTCATGTTGTCTTTAGGAGTGTTAGTGACTTTTGTTTACTCGGTATTAACTTTAGGGGTGGCTGTTACTCTGGCCAAGTTGCTAGGGGTAGCTTTGATAATTGCTGGAATTTATTTACTGCGTTAGGTTAGAATGTAGGTACTATGATGGATAAAGAAGCTATGCAGACAGCAATTTTCTTTTTATTTCTTGCGGGAGCGGGGGTAGGCTTTGCACTGGCAAAAATGTTTTTAAGTTAAGAAAAATGATCCGCAAGCGGATCATTTTTCTTAAGTTTGTTATTTATGATTGGTGTTCTTCATGTTCATCAGGTACCCCCTCGTCATGGTTGCCATCTGCATCATGCTCATTTAGATCTCCATCTTCTTCATGTTCGTCGTGAAGCTCTTCACTATGTCCGTCATGTTCGTGGCCGTGGCCGTATTTTTCATGCGTCCAATCAATCATAGCTGTCATTACTAGAAAGCCGGCAATTAATGCAACTAAAGTGTAGCGAAATCCACCGTAACGTTTAAGGTCGCTGTGGGCCCTAGGTAATAAGTCTGTAGCTGCTAAGTAGAGTAAGTTACCAGCAGCTAGTCCGGTAATTACCCAAAGTTTTTCTTCGGCGTGACTAGCTAGGGTTATGGTAAGAGCAGTACCAACTACAATACTTGAAGCGGAGATGAAGTTTCTGAATAGGGCTTGTGAGCGTGTATAGCCAGCTCGCATAAAGATGGCAAATTCAACAATTTCTTGCGGTAGTTCGTGCAGAGCTAGACCTACACCAACTGCGACACCAACTGCTGGGTCAATCAAAAAGGCAGTACCCAAAATAACACCGTCAGCCAAGTTGTGTACGGCGTCACCTACTAACAGCAAGGCTGCAGCTCCTTTTCTTTCACAGTCAGATTCATCTTTGCGATGGAAGTATCTATGTAGTTCAAACGATAAGAAATAGAAAGCGATGAAACCGAGCGCCACTATAAAACCGCCACCTTCAGGGTTGGCTAGCAGGGTTTCTGGGATGAGTTCAAATAGAACTAAACTCAGGAATACACCTACTGCGGTTGGGATAGCAAATCGTTGCAAGTGGGTAGGGTGTTCTTTGTCACCAAAAAAAAGTACACCTACCATTGAGATAGCGGCGATTGCAGTAGCTGTTAAAATAGCTTCAATAAACATATAAATTTCTTATTGCAAATAATTTGCAATAAGTTATCATGAGTCAACTATGAATGCAAGTAAGCAGGCAATTTTGCAATTAACCAAACTTGGTTATCGGGTGACTGAACCACGAAAAATAATCATTGAAGCACTGGATAAATCAGGTTCTTCGTTATCTATACAGGCTTTAGTTAAGGGGGTGTCAGTTGATGAGGCGACAGTTTACCGCACCATTGATCTTCTGTTGAAAGAGAAGTTGATCAACGAAATAAAAATCATCGGTGAAAAAGATCAGTATGAGTTAGCTCACGGACATCATCATCATATGATTTGTACTGACTGTGGTTTAGTGGCTCATATTCCGTGCGAGTCAGTGCAGAAGCCAGCTACTTTGCCCGAGCAGTTCTCAGTTGTAAAAGATCATGAAGTTACTTTTTACGGACAATGTAAAAAGTGCGTATAATACGTCTATGAAAAAAATATTTGCTTGCTTGTTGCTGTTACTGTTTTTGATACCGGGTTTTTCTATGGCGCAGGAAATTCATCAGGATTTGCAGGAGATTCTCAAGTTGAAAATTATTGCAGTGGTGGATGAAACAGAGCGTGAGATTTACGGTACTGACACAGTGGTGACAGTTCAGACTTTAACAGGTGAGATCCTGCAAGGTGATCGTTCTGGAGAGGAGGTAACTTTTGAAAATGAATTGACTCCACTTGAGGTAGGGGACAAAGCTTACGTTAACCATATGGTGACTTTTGATGGTTTTGAGTACTACATTTTCAAAGATTTTGATCGTTCATTTCCAATGACCACCCTTGGCTTAACTGCAATTGTTTTGCTGCTTTGGTTTGCTGGCAAGCAGGGCTTCAGAGCCTTGCTGTCATTAGGAATTAGTGTGGCGGCGATTTTCTTTTTGTTGGTGCCGGTGTTGTTAGCTGGATACAGTCCAGCGTTAGCCAGCCTATTGATTGCAGGGGTGGTTTTGGCGGCTATTTTGTTTATCACACATGGGGTGAATGCTCGTTCCACCATTGCCTTTGTTGGAACTCTCAGTGCGGTGGCGTTAACTTGTTTGTTGGCTTGGATATGGGTGGATTTTATGAGGTTAACTGGATTTGGTTCAGAGGAGGCTATTTACCTGAACTTTTCCACCAACGGCCGTCTCGATTTAGCCGGTTTACTGTTGGGAAGCATCATCATTGGTATCTTGGGTGTGCTTGATGATGTATCGATTACTCAAGCATCGATTGTGCAGGAGTTAAAAGCAGCTAATAAAAATTTTAATTTAAAAGATTTATACTCTCGCAGTATCAGGGTAGGGCGTGACCATGTAGGTTCTTTGGTAAATACTCTCGCCTTTGCTTATGTCGGTGTAGCTTTGCCGCTGGTTCTGTTGCTGGTGAATGCAGAAGCCGATCTATTTATGAGTCTTAATCAGGAAATAGTAGCCGCTGAGATTACTCGGATTGTGATTGGTACCATTGGTCTTATTTTGGCAGTTCCTCTAACCACCCTGATTGCCGCTTGGTGGTTTAGCAATCATGAGGTGTCGCCGGAAGTAGAAATTCCGCATCATTGCGGTCATTCACATAAATAGACTATACTGAAATTGATTATTCCTAATTCATTTTACTTATGAAAGGGTTCATTAACGAATTTAAAGCCTTTGCCATTAAGGGTAACGTGATTGACTTAGCGGTAGCTGTGGTGATTGGTGCTGCTTTTGGCAAGATAGTTTCTTCTTTGGTAGCTAACATCATCACTCCTCTGATCGGTTTAGTGATGGGTGGAGTTAATTTCACCAGCTTGTCTTACATGGTGGGGGAGGCGGAGGTGACTTATGGTGTGTTTGTGCAATCAGTGATTGATTTCATTATTGTAGCTTTCGTGATCTTCTTGGTGGTCAAAGCAATTAATAAAGCTCAGAGTCTTGGCACAGAAGAGGAGACTGAGGAAGAAAAACCAGCCGAACCATCTGAAGAGGTACAGCTGTTGCGCGAGATTCGTGACAATCTAAGTCGTTAACTCAGTAGAAAAGGAGAAAGCCCCGAGCGAAGCGAGGGGCTTTTTCAGTAGCGACGGAAGGAACTCCTCCGGATGGTCGGTAACGCAAATTGATCATTTGTTGTTTCATCTTCTTGTTTTTGCAACGACAGATTAGGATCGTTGATGATGATTTGCGCCAGCTTACCACTTTCGAACTTAATGATGTATAAATCCACCACTCTGGTGCGACTGCGGCTAAATTTATCATTGATTGTGTTGTGATCAACGATCTTTCCGTTACCGTACTGGTAGTGTTTTACTTTGGTACCTTTCGGCCAAGGTTCTGTTTCACCGCTCATCCTTGCCTCCTTTGGTTCGGTGCGATAATTGGCTCTTAGATTGCAATTTTTTATTCTAAAATGCAAGAAAATTACACTAGGACACATCATTGTTCGCTTGCGCAAGTAAGAGAAAAATGGCTATCCACAGGTTGGATAATAGGGAGGTATTTTCTACTAAGAAAAAAGTCTATATTTTCCAACATATTTTTATTTTTTTTATTAAAAAGCGGTAAAAAAGTCAGTTTTTTTGTCTTATTTTACAAACTCTCTTGAGAGGAGTAATATCTAAATATCACTCGATGATTCTCCACCGAGTGTGTGATGGGGGCAGAAACACTGAAGCAGAGCCGAGCTTGAGTAAGTCATGAAAATGGCTTCTTCCTCGCCCCAGAAATTTGTTTAGTCGACAAATTTCAGAGCAGATCTTTCTTAAAAATGACTGTCCTGTTCCGTACGGTCTAAACGTCTGAACAGATACAACACACCACCATTTATTTTTGCGAGAGATCTAGAGACGTGTTATTAGCTAAGCCTCACTCGTGTTAGTGAGGTAAATACCACAAAATTATTATGTTTACAGAAATTACAAAGCGCAATGGAGACAAAGTGTCATTTGATCCCGCTAAGATCATTGTTGCTATGCGCAAAGCTTTTTCACAGGAGAATACTCCTGTAGATGACGCTGTTTTACAGCAAATGGCTGACCGAGTAGTCGCAAAACTGACAGAAAAATGTGAGCAGGCCGCAGAAGGTCCTTGTCCTACAGTAGAACAAGTGCAGGACTTGGTAGAAGAAACTTTAATGGAGCGTGGTTATTTTGTGGTAGCCAAGCATTACATTCTGTATCGTTTCAAACAAACTGAAGGTCGCAAAGAAGAAACAGTAAAGGAGATTGAGGAAAACCGCCTCATGATCAAGACTGAAGCTGGGGAAGAGCAGTTCTCTACAGATAAGATGAAGGCTTACATCAAGCAGTTTGTCAGTGGTGTGGAGACTGATATCGATATCGATGATGTTGTTAAGCAGCTTGAGCGAGAGGTATACGACGGCATCTCTACTAAAGAACTTTCTAAGCTAGCTACTCTGGTTCTACGTTCGAAGATTGAGCTTGATCCATCTTACTCACAAGTAGCTGCTCGCCAACTGTGCGCTCGTTTGTATGAAGAGGCGGTTCAGAAAGGTGTGAAAGCCAGTGATGACTCATTTGAACAAACATATAAAGATGCCTTCCAGCGCAACATTCGTATTGGTGTAGAGGATAAAAAGTTGGCTGAAGGCATGGTTGATTTTGACTTCGCTAAGCTGACAGCAGCTATCAAGCCAGAGCGAGATGATTTGTTCCGTTATCTAGGAGTTGAGACCTTAAACGATCGTTACTTCATCCGTGCTAACGATGGACACGTGATTGAAACTCCTCAGTTTATGTGGATGCGTGTGGCTATGGGATTAGCCCTAAATGAGGAAAATAAAGAAGAACGAGCAATTGCTTTCTATGACGTAATGTCTACTCTGCGCTTTGTGCCGAGTACTCCAACCTTGTTCCACTCAGGAACTCCGCACCCACAGCTATCTTCTTGCTACCTTAACGTAGTAGAGGATGACCTAAATCATATCTTCAAAGTATTTGGTGATAATGCTCAGCTATCGAAGTGGGCAGGTGGTATCGGTACAGCTTGGACTAAGTTGCGAGCTACCGGTGCTGTGATTGGTAGTACCGGTATAACTAGCCAAGGTACCATTCCATTCTTGAAGATTGCCAACGACGTGACTGTAGCCATCAATCGATCTGGTCGTCGTCGAGGAGCAACTTGTGTCTACATGGAAAACTGGCACTACGACTTTCCTGACTTCATGGAGCTACGTAAAAACACTGGTGATGAGCGCCGTCGTACACACGACATGAACACCGCCTCATGGTTATCTGACTTGTTTATGAAGCGAGTTCGGGAAGATGGGGAATGGACACTTTTCTCACCAGATGAAGCAGTCGATCTAACTGAAACTTACGGTAAAGAATTTGAAGAATTGTACGAGAAGTATGAATCAATGGCTGATCGTGGTGAGATTAAACTATTCAAAAAACTAAAGGCTCGTGATCTTTGGAAAAAGCACATCGGTATGCTTTTCGAAACTGGTCACCCTTGGAGGATCACTTTCAAAGACCCATCAAACATTCGTTCTCCACAAGATCATGCTGGTGTAGTGCATAACTCAAACCTCTGTACTGAAATTACTCTTAACACTTCAGAAAGTGAAACAGCGGTGTGTAACCTTGGTTCAGTAAACTTTGCTAACCACATCACTAACGGGAAGTTTGATGAAGAGCGAGTAAAGGAGACAGTTACAACGGCCATGCGAATGCTCGACAATGTGATTGATTTAAACTTCTACCCAACTAAAGAAGCTCGTCATTCAAACATGAAACATCGACCAGTTGGTCTTGGCGTAATGGGCTTCCAGGATGCTTTGTATGCCCTTAATATCAACTTTGATTCAGAAGAATGTGTTAAGTTCGCTGATTACTCTCAAGAGGTCGTTTCTTACTACACTATTCTAGCTTCAAGTGATCTAGCTCGAGAGCGAGGTAAGTACGAGAGCTTTGATGGTAGTAAGTGGGATCGCGGTCTGTTACCGGTAGACACAGTTAAGTTACTGGAAGAGAATCGTGGCATGACCACTGGAACTGACTTGTCTTGCCAGATGGATTGGACTCCAGTGCGTGAATCAATCAAGAAGTATGGTATGCGCAACAGTAACACTATGGCAATTGCGCCAACTGCTACTATCTCTAACATCGCTGGTTCAATTCCTGGTATCGAACCAATCTACAAGAACATTTACGTGAAGGCTAATATCTCAGGTGACTTCATTATCGTAAACCGTTCGTTAGTAGAAGAGCTTAAGTCTCGCAACCTGTGGAACAAAGATATGCTTGATGCCCTGAAGTACCATGACGGTTCAGTACGTGACATTGCAGAAGTACCAGCTGATCTCAAGTCTAAGTACAAAGAGACCTTCGAGATCGACATGCGTTGGATCATTCGCGCAGCTGCCGCTCGCGGTAAGTGGATTGATCAATCACAGTCATTAAATATCTTCTACGGAGGTAATTCTGGTAAGGAGATTAGTGATCTGTACATGTACGCTTGGGAAGCTGGTGTGAAAACTACTTACTACCTACGTACACTTGGTGCATCACAGGTTGAAAAATCAACCATTAATACAGCGGGTACACAGTTGCGTAAAAAGAATGACGAAACTACTACCAACACTAACGCTGTAGCCAACAACGAAACAGCTTCTACCCCATCACCACTGCCAACACCTTCTCCAATTCAAAAAGAGCAAATTGACGCAGCTAAAGTAACAGTTGCTAAGACAGAAGAGAAATAGCTAACGAAAAAGGAGATTAAATTACACGTTGCAGCTGACTCAGTCTGTGAAGCTTGTGAATAATTAAGTTATTCACTACACGCGCCTGCTATAATTTAGAAAAGTAAATCAGAGGCGCCTGGCCGGGATTGTGTGACGCGACACGCAGTCCCCGCCAGGCGCCTCTTTTTGTCCTCGACAATTTTAATGATCACTTAAGTCTGAAAAATCTCTGAAATGTGATGGGAATAAAATTAGCTCTAGCGAGGTTAGTTTGGCGTCTGTGAAATATTGCTTTTGTTGAAAATTGCTGCTGCACTATGACGAGCGTCTTGTCATTGGAGCAGGGTAGTTTACAATACTCTCCACGACTAAGCGGCATATGGTGCACACCGCTTAAAATTAAACATCCCTAAATAATTATTTATGAACAAATCAGGAATTATTAACAACAGCACAACCGACCCTAACAAGATCTTGCCGATGAAGTACAAATGGGCTCGGGAGCACTACAAAGCTGGAGTGAACAACAACTGGGTTCCAGATGAGATCCCGATGCAGCTGGATATTGAGCTTTGGAAGAAGCAGGGTGATGGTGAGTTATCTAAAGAAGAGCGTCGCATGATCATGTGGAATATGGGCTTTTTCTCAACTGCAGAGAGTCTAACGGCTAACAATCTAGTTTTGGCTGTCTACAACCATGTAACTAATCCAGAATGTCGCCAGTACCTACTGCGACAGGCGTATGAAGAAGCTATTCATACTGACACTTTCATTTACTGTTGTGACAGTCTTGGTCTAGATCCTGATGAGGTGTACAACATGTACGAAACAATTCCTTCAATTAAGGCTAAGGATGACTTTGTGGTTGAATTCACCCAGTCAGTATTTGATCCAAACTTCAAAACTGATTCTGTTGAAAACATTCAGAAGTTCGTGCACGACCTAATTGGTTTTTACGTAATCATGGAAGGCATCTTCTTCTATGCTGGTTTTGCCATGATGCTATCAATGAAGCGTCAGAACCGTATGGTTGGAGTAGGGGAGCAGTTCCAGTACATCTTGCGTGATGAGTCCATCCACTTGGCTTTTGGTATCGACCTGATTAATACCATTAAGCAAGAAAACCCAGAAATTTGGACTGAAGAATTCCAGTCTGACATTCGTAACAAGATTAAAGAGGCGGTTGAACTAGAAAAGGCTTATGTTGATGACGCTATGCCAAATGGTTTCCTGGGTATGAACCCAGCTTCAGTTAAGGATTATGTTGAACATATTGCTGATCGTCGATTTGATCGTCTAGGTCTAGGTACTGAATACGAAAAAGAAAACCCATTCCCATGGATGAGTGAAGTGATTGATGTTTCTAAGGAGAAGAACTTCTTTGAGACTCAGGTGACCGAATACCAAAACTCCGGCTCCTTAGAGTGGTAATTTTCCCGTAAAATCACCTAATCTACTTCGGCAGACTACGAAAAAAGACCCTCTCTGGGTACTGGCCCCAGTCGGGTCTTTTTTCTTGTCTTTCTTGTATCTCAGGCAATTTTTCGAGAAATTTATAGTTGCACACAGCAGGGTTGGATATGTTAATGATGATTAGATCGGAAGAATTAATGGTTTTTGTTATTATTAACGTATGAGAAGTGGATTCACTTTATTATTGATTGTTACGCTGGTTTTTGCTGGGGGGTATTTTTATTTGTTTGCGCAGCAGTTGTGTCCGGTGCCTCTGGCATATCAGGTTGGGGTAGTGGATGAGCGTTTTGACATCACTAAAGATGAAGTGATTGCGGTCACAGAAAAAGCGACATCTCTTTGGGAGGAAGCAGCTGGTCGTGATTTGTTTGTTTATGAAGAAGGGTCTGATTTTTACGTCAACTTTATTTTTGATGAGCGACAGGCTCTGGCAGATGCTGAAAAAGACTTTAAGGAGCGCTTGGATTCTGCTGCTGATGCGAACAGTTCAATCTCCAACACTTATCAGGATTTGGTAGATCAGTACGAAAACTTGAAAGTGAGTTATGAAGCGCAGGTAAAAGCGTATGAAACTGAACTATCTAACTACAACGCTAAGGTAGCTGAATACAATTCTGCAGGTGGCGCCCCACAAAAAGAATACAACGTCTTGCAGAGAGAAAAAGCTGAGCTAGACAGAGAGCAGACTGAACTCAATAGTTTAGTCAGCCATCTTAACGATATGGTGGACGAGATTAATCGTATTGGTCGGCAAGGTAATCAATTGGTGGAAACCTATAACCGAGGAGTTAATACCTATAACGAAAAGTTTGGGGAACCTCGTGAGTTCACTCAAGGTGATTATCAGGGAGATCATATCAATATCTATACCTATGATAATTTAGAGGAGCTTGAGCTTGTGCTGGTTCATGAGTTCGGACACGCCCTGCATTTGGGTCACGTAGAAGGGGAGGAGTCACTTATGTATTATCTGATCGGAAGTCAGCCTGATCCAATTGAATTATCACAGTCTGATTTGGCTGAATTTGAAGCTGTCTGTTCTGAAGATTTTAGTTCTGTTTGGACACAGATCAAAAATAGCTTCCGCAGCTACTATTAAGATTTTGGGTTATACTTAGTACAAGTTAATTAAAATACTTATGGAAACACTTTTTTCTTTTCGCTATATGCGAGTTTTAGTAGCCGCTTTGTTGGCTGTTATTATTATGGCGGTAGGAGCAGTAGCTCTTAACGCGCTAAATGTTCTTACTTACGAACCGTATAGCCCGACTATCAATGTTGAGGGTGTAGCTGAAGTAACTGCGGTGCCAGATATTGGTGTCTTTAGTTTTTCAGTTGAGGCAGAAAATATGGATGTAGCAGCCGCTCAAGAAGAGTCAGGTGAGAAAATCAATGACATTATGAACTTCTTGAAAAATGAAGGTGGGGTAGAGGAGAAAGATATTAAAACCACTGGCTACAACACTTATCCACGTTATGAGTGGGAGGCTCAGTCGTTTTGTTTAGAAGGTCGTTGTGATCGTGAGCGAGTACTCAAGGGTTATGTCGTAACTCAGTCTGTGACAGTTAAGGTGCGTGACACTGGTGCGGCTGGCAGTCTGATTGCCGGAGTGGGTTCTCGTGGAGCAACTAACTTAAGTGGCCTTTCATTTGAAGTGGACGATATCGAAGGTAAGAAAGAAGAGGCTCGTCTGCTGGCTATTGCTGATGCTAAGGAAAAAGCGGAAAGATTAGCGGACGAGTTGGGTGTACGTCTGGGTGACATCATTAGTTTCAATGACGGCGGTGGTCACTACCCGATGCCAATGTATGCTGAAAGTCGAGCGATGGGAGGTGATATGGCCATGATGGCTTTCGATGATGCGGTGGAAGAAATGGCTTTTGCACCTGAGATTTCAGTTGGAGAGGATACTATTACCGCCTACGTAACTATCACTTACGAAATTAAATAATCAAAATTAACGAATAGCTTTGTTGTTACGGAATTTTACTTAGTCACCGTAGGGTTACTACGGCTTCTGCGCAAAATTCCTAAACGCCTCGCTCTTCATTTAATTTTGATAATTTAATTACAGTCACTTCATAAGTAATTAATCTAATTAGAAAGGTTAAAATTTTTACAGTCAAACAAAAAGCAAGGACAGTGCCGCAGGCGCCGTCCTTGCTTTTTGAGGGTAACGAACTATATTAGTTACGACCCATAGTTTGTAGAGGAGGGGTTTAAATGAGATCTTTTGCTTATGCCGGTATGGCTCAGCAGGCTTTGTCTGACTTGAGGAGAGGCCGCCGTTTGTACGGCTCGAGTGCTGATGTGGTGCCGCTCGCAGAGTTGGTGGACAAAGCTATGCACATTCATCGTACTCGTGACGCTGATTTTATTCGCCGGCTTAATTTGGTGGCCAACCAGATTGAAGGCTGTGGTCATGGGCGGATTGAAACGGTTAACCATCATCAGGTAATCGTTCGTGTTCGTGGTCAAAAGTATGATCTGGCGAAACTAAACCGTTATGGTTGGTAACTTGGTTGTGATGGCGGGGGGGGGAGACGAAAGTCACCCCGCCCACACCATTTTTTCAAAGCTTGCATATTTTTAAAACCAGCGTATGATTGTTGGTGATTCGCCCGAGGAGGCGTTTTTTTATACACAACAAAACAAATTAAATTATGAGTAGAATTGGAAACTATTTCCGTGATACTGCTGCAGAAATGAAGCATGTTTCATGGCCAACCCAAACACAAGCTTTCGTTTATACCATCTTGGTGGTTGTAGTTTGTGCCATTGTCGCTCTGTTCTTAGGAGCTTTTGACTACCTATTTACAGCCGTTTTAAACAAAATTGTTAACATTTAATTTCTTAGCTTATGTCTGATGACCAAAATCTAACTAAACAGCAGACAGGTGGTGAGCGTCACTGGTACGCTATTCACACCTATTCTGGCTATGAAAACGCGGTTGCTCGTAACCTTAAGCAGCGTATCGATTCTCTAAACATGCAAGACCAGATTTTCGATGTGGTAGTGCCAACAGAGAAGAAAATTCGTGTTAAAGGTGGTAAGCGTGTGACTGAAGAAGAGCGCATGTATCCTGGTTACGTACTGGTGGATATGATCGTAAACGACGAAAGTTGGTACGTGGTGCGTAACACTCCTCGGGTAACTGGTTTTGTGGGTAGTGGTACTCAGCCAGTTCCTCTATCAGAAGCTGAATACGCAGCACTGATGCAAACCATGACTGACGAAACTCCTAAGCATAAGGTGGATCTAGCTATCGACGACATCGTTACTATCAACGATGGTCCGTTCAAAGACCTTGAAGGTAAGGTGGGTGAAGTTGATGAAGCTAGTGGTAAGGTTAAGGTGCTTGTGAGCATGTTTGGTAGGGAGACACCGGTAGAGCTAGACTTCCTCCAGGTTAAAAAGGTTTAAATTGGCGATCTGCTTGTGCTTCGGAAAAATTGTTTGTCACGGTATGTCCATATACCGCTCGCTCACAATTTTTCCTGCAGCACTTCGCATCTCATCCAATTTAAAAATTTTTAAAAAACAAACCTCGTTATTAATAACGAGGTTTGTTTTTTTATGTCTAGGCTTTTGGTTTGCTAGAATGTTTATATGAAATACAAAGCGATAGTTTTTGATTACGGGGGAGTGTTGGTTGTAAACGGTGTGAACAACCGGGTGAATTTGATGGAGGATATAGGTGCGGTTGTTGGTGTGTCAGGTGAGGAGTTTAGACAAGAGTACTTCAAACATAATCATATTAGTAACGTAGAAGGTAGACCTTGGGTTGAAGCAGTATTAAGTGCAGTTAGAGTTTTTGATGAGTCTGCAGAAGCTGAAGAAAAAGTTAGGAAAATAAATTCAGATTTCAACAACACTAAAAGATTAAATGAAGAGCTGATTGATTTGTTGCCAAAGCTGAAAGACTTTGGCTATAACGTTTCAATTTTGAGTAACTATACAGCTGAGTTGAGAACCGTCTTAGAAGAGCAGGGGATTATAAAATATTTTGATGAAGTATTTGTATCTACTGAAATCAATGCACAAAAACCTGACCCCAAAGCATTTGCTGCGGTATGTGAAGGGTTGAACATTGAACAAAGTGAGATGGTTTTTATTGATGATACTCTCAAAAGTCTAGAGACTGCAGGTGAGGTGGGTTATACACCGATTCATTATCAAAACAATGAACAACTTTTTGCAAGGCTGGAAGAGATTGAAGTGTTGCCAAAAGGGTAGTTTTTAGGTACTCTAGCGGGGCTTCTAAACGAGAAGTGACGGCTATGGAACGTCATTACTCATTCCTTAGCTAAGTGCTAAGAACTAAAAGCTAAAGACTATAAAATGGCAAAAACAGTATTAAATAAAATTAAGGTACAGGCTGTGGGTGGTCAAGCTACTCCAGCTCCGCCACTTGGTCCAGTATTGGGTCAGGCTGGAATCAACATTGGTGAGTTCGTAAATCAGTTCAATGAACAGACTCGTGCTGACCGAATGGGAGAAGTTGTGCCGGTAGAAATCACAATCTACGATGACCGTAGTTTCTCATTCATTTGTAAAACTACCCCAGCTTCACGTTTGATCCTTAAAGCAATCGGTAAGCCTAAAGGTTCAGGTAAGCCAAATGTTTCTAAGGCTGGTGATATCACTAAGGCTCAGATTCGAGAAATCGCTGAAGCTAAAATGGCAGATCTCAATGCCTCATCTCTAGAGCAGGCAGACAAGATTATTGAAGGAACTTGTCGATCAATGGGTGTTCACGTGATTGATTAATCACTGAAACTCCAACACAAAAACCGCCAAATTTGGCGGTTTTTGTGTTGTGTGTTATTTTCTGTGCGAGTCAATTACGGCTCAAGAAAACTACAGGCGAGGTGACACATTGTCAAAAAAAGCAGATCAAGAAAACGAAGACCGTTTGGTTTTAATCATCCATGTCGTCGAGCGAGGCTTTTATGTCCTCACCTACAACAAGGATGAACCGACTACCAAAGACAATCTTCAGGACCGTATCGGTTCAGTTGTTGGTGGTGAGTCTCAACCGATAAGACTTACCAATTTTCGGGGGTGGCGTACTCGTTATGATGGCGTTTGCCGGGAGTACTGGTTTGTGTCAGGAACTCTGCTGGAAACAGCTGAGACCAAGATAACCAGGGTAGCTGAACTGAACGGAAAGTTGGAGATCGAGCATAACCAGCCAGCTATTAACCAACTAGGGTGGGCTATCGGTGCCGCCGTGACCGCATTGGCAGTTGCTGAATAAATTTATCGCCTAGGGCCGCTTACGCGGCCCTTGTGTTTTTGTAAATAACTAACTTTACAATTTAATAGCTTTTGTTATAACTTTGCTCGGGTTCGATCCTGTAGAGTGAATAAAAGATGCATGAGGAGGGATTTCCGTGCAAGAAACTGTTAAAAATGCGCCGTTAGGCGTTCGATTATTTACGAGTACTGAAGCTTGGTTGATCGTTGGTGCGATGCTTGGCGTTTACTTGGTAAATGCCAACTATCATCTTTACGAGATGTTGGCTCATGGTCATCTACATCTCGTTTACGAAGAGTTCCATTGGGAGCTGGGTACTTCGACACACTTTGTGGTGGTTGATGTGCTCATGGCTTTCTTTTTCTTTGTGGTCGGTGCTGAGCTAAAGATTGACTTCACTGACAAGCAGTACGGCGCCTTTAAAAAACCGTCCGATGCTATCGCGCCCGGTGTTGGTGCAATCGGTGGAGTGGTTTTGCCGGCTGGTATCTGTGCGGTGCTGGCGGCTGATTATGCAGCGCAAGCATTCGGGGTGCCGATGGCCACTGATATCGCCTTCACGCTGGCGATTGCCAGCATGATGGGTCTCAGTCGTCCAGAAATGGCTTTCCTGAAAGCTTTGGCTGTGATCGACGATGTGATCGGTGTTCTGGTCATTGCTTTCTTCTATGGCGATGGTCCTGAACTAGCTACTTGGTCTGTCGCCTTGGTTGGTATGTTGGCCTTGTTCTATGTCGGCTATGGTCTCAAGTGGCAGAGCAAGGGTTGGTACCTGATCGGTATGGCGGTGCTTTGGTGGCTGTTCTACCGAGCTGGGATTCACCCAACTTTGGCTGGTGTGGTGGCAGGATTTGCTGCACCCCATGCCTCAGGTGATATGTACTCAACGGCTCGCCGTATTGAGCATGTCTTTAACCAATGGATGCAGCCTTGGATTTTATTCTGCTTCGCTTTCGTCAGCTGTGGTGTCTACCTTCCTGAGTTGGCTGGTGAACTAAACTATGGTGTGATGCTAGGCGTGGGAGCCGGTCTGTTTATCGGTAAACCTTTAGGCATTTGGGGCAGTCTGTACCTGTTGCGTAAGGCAACAGGGCGAGAACCTCTGTTTGACCGTCGTCGTATTCCCACGATCGGAGCTTTGGCTGGATTTGGTTTCACCGTCGCCCTGTTCGTTAACGGGCTAGCCTTCGAAGATCAAACGTTGTTGCTGAGCGGGAAGCTTGGTATCTTTGCTGGATCTTTCGCCTCAGTGTTGCTTGCCTTGGTACTGCATGTTCTTTCGCGTAAGCAAATTTCTGTTCCCGAAGCTGCTTAGGTAGCTTTGAAAAGTGTAATGTCTCCGGCCTTCGTGGTCGGGGATATTTGTTTTTTTAGCCACTTTCAATTTTCATAAAAGTACGTATAGTAATTCAACTATGGAATACATTCCCGTTAAAACTCGAGTCATGAATCCGCCTCAGGACGACTTATTTTCAATGCTTGATGAGTATCTAACTGATGTTCAAGATGGTGATGTGGTGTTGGTGACTTCAAAGGTAGTAGCTATCCATCAAGGTCGTTGTTTGCCGATAGAGGGAACAGATAAAGCTAAGTTGGTTGAAGACGAAGCTGATTACCTGATCGACCGAGCTTACTGGCCGTTTCCCTTGACTATTAAATACAACACCTTCATCGCCTCAGCTGGAATTGATGAAAGCAACACTGGTGACTACTACGCCCTGTTGCCGAGTGATCCTTTTGCAGCTGCGAAAGAGGTTTGGGAATACTTAAAAAAGCGACATGGTTTAACTAATGTTGGGGTAGTAATTACCGATAGTCACTTAATGCCAATGCGTTGGGGTGTGATGGGTGTATCAATCGGCTTTTGGGGGATTGAGCCAGTTGATTGGCATGCTGGTAAACAGGATTTGTTTGGACGTGAGTTAAAAGTATCTTCTACTAATTTGATCGACAGTATGGCAGTGGCTGCTGGTTTGGTATCTGGTGAATCTAACGAGTGTCATCCAGTAGTAATCGCTCGCCAGGTGCCAAATTTAGTGTTTACTGATGAAGATAAAAGTGATGTTTTGTTGGTAGATCCAAAAGAAGATATCTACCGAGTTTTATTTGAAAAACATCTACCTACTGACGCTCCAGAGTCAGAAAACGAAAATTAATTCCGTCTTCAGTCTGAGTTTCTTCACTTAGTACTTTTGTAAATTCGCTATAGTCTGGGAAGAAAGTGTCAGCCTCATCGTCGCTGGCATCAATGTGGGTTAAATAGAGCCTTTCTGTTTGGGGTAGGGCGTCGGTGTACACTCGAGCACCGCCAAAAATAAAGACCTCTTTGTTTTCATTGTCGGTGGCTATCTCCAGTTCAGTAGCCTTTTTAATTGCTTCGTCTAGTGAGGTGGCGATGTGAGTGTGTTTTGTATCTTGATAGGGAGATTTGTAATCCGCGTTGCCGGTAATTAATACACTAGGGTAGGGCAGTTCACGACCAATTGATTCGTAGGTTGAGCGACCCATGACTAAAGTGTGACCTCTAATTGTATCTTTCATGTGTGTGAAGTCAGCTTTAAGACGCCAGATCAGGTCGTTGTTTTTTCCGAGCTCATTGTTGTTGCCGACTGCTGCTATGGCACTAATACGAATATTTTCCATGGCTTTGATTATGCCACAGTCAACCTAAAAAGCAGAGAGGTCTTTTGTCGTATACTGTAATCATGAAAACAGTTTATGTTGGTATGGGACTCACCTTAGCTCCAGTTGAGTTTCGTGAAGATTTTCAAAATGAATTAAAAACTGCATTAAGGAGAATTTCTGAAGTTGAGGTCATGGATTTTATTGGTCTTACTGAGGGGACTGAGGTTGATGTCTACAACCATGATCGTCAGTCAGCCGAGTCAGCCGATCTCTGTGTCTTCATTGCGGACCATCCTTCTATTGGTCTTGGGTTGGAGATTGCTTTTCGAGTCGAGGTCAACAAACCGTTTGTGGTCTTTGCTCATACTGAAGCCAAAGTGACCCGTATGCTACTTGGTTTATGTGAAAAACATCAGACGCCTTTGATTAGGTATCAGACAGTGTCAGACATAGTGGCAGCGGTAGAGACTAAGTTGGTAGACTAATTGCACCACTTCAATAATCATTTATACTAAGCGGACTAAATAGAAAACTTATGGCAATCGACGCAGGAATTTTTGGTGATACAACTAGCTTTGAACAGCGCTACATCCCAGATCATGACAAGTTAAAAGAATTAGTTGGTTATTGGAAAAAACTGGGTTTAAAAATTGTTTTGACGTCAGGTACTTTTGACCTTTTTCATATTGGTCACGCGCAGTACTTAGAGAAGGCAAAAGAATTGGGAGACATTTTGATTGTTGGTTTAGACAGTGATGAGAAAGTAAAGAAACGTAAAGGTCCAACTCGCCCGGTGGTACCAGAAGAGGAGAGGGCTTTGATCTTGGCTCATGTTCGTCATGTGGATGTGATTGCTCTTAAGCATGCTGAAGATGAGAGTAATCATCTAATTAAGCTAGTTGAACCCGATGTGTTGGTGGTTTCAAAATCTACTAAACACAAAGACGGGGAAGTGGATGAAAAATCACAGTACTGTAAGGAAATTGTGGTGCTTGATCCACAGTCAGAGACTAGTACTAGTGCTAAAGTACGATTAATTCAGATTACTCAAAATGACTAAAGTTGCAGTTGCTTATATCCCAGTCCTACATAAGGGGTACCTAGATTTTATTGCTGAGCTGGAGGCCGAAGGTGTGCGGGAGTTGTGGCTGATTGGTGACGATATTCTCGAGTCACACGATGAGTTGGACTACATCAATCGTAAAGATCGTTTACGAGCGGTACCAGTCCATATGATTCAAAAGACATTGGAGACTCTAACTAGGATGAAGTTTGATGTTTTAGATAAGGACAGTATTGCATCACTTGAAGCGGAGGTGATTGTGACACCTCGTGAGGATATTGGAGAAGTGGTTGTTGAGCATTACTTCGCTGACAAAGAGGTTGATTATCGCAGTGTATTTGTTCNNTTTGTTCGGCGTGATAATCATGCTTTGCGGGACAAGAAAGCACCAGTGGCTGATCAGGTTGTTACCGCTGATGAGTTTTCAAAACAGATTTGGTCTGATGTATTAGCAGAAGCTGAGAGAAGCGCAGATTGGTACCGGCAGGTCGGAGCAGCTTTGGTGAAAGATGGGGAAGTGGTTTATGTGACTCATAATGAGCACATGCCAGAGGAACAGATTTCTAATATTGAAGGTGACGCTCGTACTTTATTTAAGCGTGGTATTCATATCAATTACGTCACTTCAGCTCATGCGGAAGTAGCAGCTATTGGTACAGCTGCCAAAGAGGGAATTAAGACTGAAGGAGCTGAGTTGTTTGTGACTGATTTTCCGTGTCCTTACTGTGCTCGTTTGATTGCTAAAGCTGGTATTGCAAAAGTTTATTTCTTGCGTGGTTACGCAGTGCTCGATGGTGATGATTTTTTGAAAGATGCTGGGGTGGAAGTGGTGCAAGTGAAGCTGGAAGAGTAACCCTAGTGTTCTAGGGGACCCCTAGGACACTAGGGTGATCAGATGTAGGATGTTAAAACGAATGACGGGCGCGGCGGAAATAAATTTCCGCCGCGCCCGTTTTGCGCATGGCTTTTAACCAGCCTCCCATTTCTCAATGAACTCATCGATAGTTTTCGATTGCTCAAACACACGCCAGTAGGCCTTGAAACGTTCCAGGTCTTTCTTCCAGCCAGCCTCATCTTTGTAGATGGCTGGTCGGACTTTTTCCAGTCCATTGGGTACGTCGTAGACCCAGTGCAGGTGGTTTGGCACCGTACATCCGTTGTAGCGTGGGTCACCGAAGCGCACGTAAAGCGCTCCGCCTGGATCGGTTTGGTTGGGATCTAAGAAATTGACCACTTCTTCCATTTCCGCCCAAGCTTTTTCTGGAATTTCGCTCAGTCTGCTAGGGTGTCTTGCTCCAGTCCTGGTACGGTAGGCAACAACCCAGCGGGTCATGAGTGACCCGCTGTGACGGTTGTAGGTTCCGTAAGGCTGGAAGACAAACCAGTATTTGAATTCCTTAGCCACATCCCCATCGAAGTGTTCGCGTTGGCAGAAAGGGCAGGTGCCAGCCAAAAAGGTTGTAGCCATACTCCAGAACTGTTGCGGTGTGCCGCAACGTCCGAGGGTGACCACTTGCTGTTCAGTCAGACCTTTTACTTTAGGCCAGTCCAAGGTTTCGTGGATGGGTTTTTTCGTCGGCGACATTACGTCCTCCCGTTTAATGTGTACGTTTACAGTTTGTGGCTATAGTGCCCAAAAACAGCGGAAGATGCAACTAAACTTTAGTTTTATGACCGAGCTTTACTTTAAGCCCCTCAGTTTCATCAGATTTTTTTTGACCCATGATGAGGTGACAGTGTAGATGCTCAACGCTGCTGCCGTTGTAACCGCCTTCGCCAAAACGCATGAAGAAAGATCCACCAGGGATGTTGTATTCAGTGATGATTTGATTAATAAGAGTAAACAGTTCTGCTTGTTCTTCTGGTTTGGTGTCAGTGATTTGGTTAGTATGCTTTGGTTTGTAGACAAAAAGGAAGTGGTGATCGGTGCCTTCGTAAGGGCTCATGTTTTCCGTTACGAACCAA
>JABAOD010001320.1_pt1 | contig 46265 bp, 43 predicted proteins | sample 7062151 | NCBI WGS metagenome assembly JABAOD01 (sample SAMN14538626, study PRJNA623070) | marine sediment metagenome | biome: marine biome [ENVO:00000428]; feature: marine pelagic biome [ENVO:01000023]; material: deep marine sediment [ENVO:00002113] | place: India: Gulf of Khambhat ... | reverse complement strand
AAAGTCGATCGTGAGGAGCGCCCCGATCTTGACAAGATCTACCAGACAGCGCACCAGATCCTGGTGCAACGCGGTGGCGGCTGGCCGTTGACGATGTTTCTAAAACCCGACGATCTGATGCCGTTCTTCGGCGGAACGTATTTTCCGAAAGAGCCGAGACATGGTTTGCCCGGCTTCGTCGACGTCATGCAGCGCGTGGAGACATTCTACCGCCAGCAGCGTGAAGCTCTGGACCAACAGAGTGAATCGCTTGCGGATGTCTTTACCCGCATCCAACCGCAAGCGCCGACGCAGAGCGTGGACATCACCCCCAGTGTACTCAATTTGGCCTACAACGAGCTCAAACAGCAGTTCGACCCGCGTTACGGCGGATTCGGNNCTGGCCCTGCATATGGTGACCCACACGCTGCGGGCGATGGCCGCCGGCGGTATCTACGACCAGCTGGGTGGTGGGTTCTGTCGCTACGCAGTCGATCAAGCGTGGACGATCCCGCATTTCGAGAAGATGTTGTATGACAACGCACAGCTGCTATGGCTATACAGCGATACCGCGCTCGCCACTGGGGAACCGATGTTTGCTCGCATCGCTTGCGAAACTGCGAACTGGGTCGTGCGCGAGATGCAGGCGCCAAACGGCGGTTATTATGCGACACTGGACGCAGATTCAGAAGGCGAGGAAGGCAAGTTCTACGTTTGGACGACCGACGAGCTTCGGCAGCACTTGAGCGCCGAGGAATGGTCGGTTGTGGAACAACGCTATGGCCTCAAAGGGGATGGCAACTTCGAGGGCAAGTGGCACCTTAATGTGCGCACAGAAAGGCCGGAGATCGCCAAGGCGTTGGAATTGAGCGTCCCGCGTGTCGACGAGCTGCTCGCCGGCGCTCACGCCAAGCTGTTACAGGTACGCGAGCAACGCGTGCGGCCGGGACGCGACGAAAAGATATTGACGTCGTGGAACGGTCTGATGATCCGAGGCATGGCGAGAAGCGGGCGTTTGCTTGCGCGCAGCGAGTTCGTGCGCTCCGCCCAACGGGCACTCGATTTTCTGCGCGCCCAGCTTTGGCGCGACGGACGCCTCTTGGCCATGGCCAAGGACGGCCGTGCGCATCTCAACGCCTACCTCGACGATTACGTTTTTCTGTTGGATGGTTTGCTTGAGCTCTTGCAGGCGCGCTGGCGCACGGCTGACCTCGAGCTGGCACAGGCGCTGGCCGACGCCGTGCTCGCGCACTTCGAGCACAAGGAGGGTGGCGGATTCTACCTGACCTCGGACGACCATGAGAAGCTGATCTACCGACCGATCCCCACGTATGACGACGCGGTGCCTTCGGGCAATGGCGTGGCGGCGTTGAGCTTGTTGCGGCTCGGTCACCTGCTGGGCGAACCCCGGTATCTCGAGGCCGCCGAGCGCACCCTGAAGGCACTGCACGCGTCGATCGCACACGCACCTTCGGCACACGGTACGCTGCTATTGGCGCTGGAAGAGTATCTGTTTCCGACGCAAACGATTGTGCTGCGCGGCAAGCCGGAGGCCTTGCGACCTTGGGTCGCCCGTTGCCAGCAATCTTACGCGCCGCGCCGCCAGACTTATGCCATCCCCCTTGACGTCGAGGCGCTGCCGTCGATCTTGAGCGAACGCAAGCCGCAGGGTGAGGTCACCGCCTACGTGTGTACAGGACACAGCTGCGGCGCACCGATCACTGATCTTGAGCAGCTCGATGAAGCACTGAAAGGCAATGAAGCACCTGTCCCGGTGACAAGTAACACCTAGAGGCTGTTTTAAATCGGAACCGCTCAGCGACCGTCCACGCCCTGGAAACGACGCAGAGAACGCCAAGGCGCAGAGGATACTTAAGAATAAAGCGTTTCTCGTTTCCTTCGCGTACGTGGCACCTCTGCGACGTCTGCGTTTGTTCCAGGGCACGCGGGGTGGGTGAGTATTTCGAGATAGGGTCTACTTACAGTCCTGCTACTTGCCGCTCGCCTGTTAGTTAGCAAAATAGCTCGGGATCAGTATCAGCGCCCACACCACCGGCACCTGGACCAGGGCGATGAAGACTGCCGCCGAGCCGATGTCCTTGGCAATGCCGGAGAGCTCATGATGCTCGGTGCCGATGCGATTCACTAGCGCCTCGATCGCCGAGTTCAGCAACTCCACGATCAGGACCAGGACGAGACTGGCAAGTAGCAACGCCCTTTCGACGCCGTTACGTCCCAACCACAGGGCGAGCGGTGCCAGAACCATGAATAGGACAAGCTCTTGCCGAAACGCGGCTTCGCGCTCGATTGCTGCTTTAAGACCGCCGAAGGAGTAGCCAGCTGCGCGGATGATGCGGGCGAGGTCGGTGATCCCTTTAAACAGGCGGGTCATAGCTGTCGAAGCGGCGGAGAGACCACGGCTCGCTGGCAGGGTGTCTACGTCGGCGGTTGCCAGACCAAGTCGAGCTCGCGCGCGGCCTTGACGTCGTCCAGCCTTCGCACGGGTGTGGTGTAGGGCGCGCCCTTGACATGCGACGGATCGGCACGCGCAGCCTGCGAGATCTCCTTCATTGCCGCTATAAAGCCATCGAGCTCTTGTTTGGACTCTGTCTCTGTCGGCTCGATCAGAAAACATTCCGGTACCAGCAAAGGAAAATAGGTCGTCGGGGCATGATAGCCTTTGTCGAGCAGGTTCTTGGCCACGTCCATCGCGCTGACGCCGGTTTGATCCTTCAGCTTCTTGAGCGTCACGCAAAACTCGTGGGAAGCGCGTCGCTTCGGGTAGGCAAGATCGAAACCGCCACGGCGTAGCTCGGCCGCCATGTAGTTGGCATTGAGTGTGGAAAACTCCGCCACGCGCTCCATCCCTTCGCGGCCGAGCAAACATGCATACACATAGGCGCGCAACAGCACGCCGGCATTACCCATAAACGCGGACAAACGTCCGATGGACTTCGGCAAATCTTGCTCCTTGAGCCAGCGGTATTCCTTGCCTTGCTTGCCGACGATCGGTACGGGCAGGAATGGGCGTAGCTTCTCGTTCGCGCCAACGGGACCGGCACCTGGGCCGCCGCCGCCATGCGGCGTGGAGAAGGTCTTGTGCAGATTGATATGAATGACATCGAAACCCATATCGCCGGGCTTGACCTTACCCAGTATCGCGTTCAAGTTGGCGCCATCGTAGTACAGCAATCCGCCGGCCGCGTGCACGACGTCGGCGATCTCGCTAATGCGCCGCTCGAACACGCCGAGCGTAGAGGGGTTTGTCAGCATGAGGCCTGCGGTTCGTGGCCCGACAGCCTGCTTCAGCGCGGCAATGTCGACGTCGCCGTCAGCAGCGGTCGGAATCTCGCGCACAGTGTATCCACACATCGTCGCCGTCGCCGGATTCGTGCCGTGGGCAGCGTCTGGCACCAGGATCTCGCTGCGCTCACTGTCGTCGCGCGCATCATGGTAGGCGCGGATCATGGCGACACCGGTAAACTCGCCTTGCGCGCCGGCCAGCGGCGTCAGCGACACCGCCGCCATGCCTGTCACTTCTTTGAGAATCTCCTGCAGCTCATACAGGCAAGCGAGAAAACCCTGGCCTGTCGTCTCCGGCGCGTACGGATGGCGCCCAAGGAACTGCGGCAGCATGGCGAGGCGGTTACACGCCCGCGGGTTGTACTTCATGGTGCAGGAGCCGAGCGGATAGAACTGCGTGTCGATGGAGAAATTCTTTTGCGACAAACCGGTGTAGTGACGTACCGCCTGCAGCTCGGACACCTGGGGCAGAAGCGGCGCACGTTGGCGTCGGAACTCTGACGGTATATCGCTTACATCGCCGCGCTCGCGCGGCGCCTGCGAGGCATTTCGCCGACCCGATTCAGATAGCTCAAAGATCAACATTGCACTTCTTGCTCTCGAGTCGCCTGCGGCGACGATGTACTAGCGGGGTTTCGCCCCCCCGCACGACGAGGTACTTTGGTTTCGGCCAAAGTACCCAAAGCCATTGCGCCTGACTCTGCGCCCCGCAGCATAAAGACCACTGCGGGGTTCCCTCGCTCGCCGTTTGGCTCAGAAGGTTCGCGCTTGCCCTTCGCCTTCACGGCTCACTCGGCTCGAGTAAAGGGGCGAAAACAAACCCGAATTCAAAAGGACCTAAACCAAAGCAGCTAGTACGGCGTCGTAATTCGGTTCGTTGGCGATCTGCGGTAGCCATCGCTCAGTCTTCGCTAGCCATGCGGGTCCGTCTTCACGGCGCGCGGCGGATCGAGCTTGTGCTTGCTGATGATGCGCTCCAAGTGAGAAGCGTAACTCTCGATATCGTCGGCATTGCGCATCTCGGTGGCGCACACCAGCATGGCCTCGCCTAGCGCCGGATAATGCGGTGTGAGGTTGTAGCCGCCCAAAATCCCTTGCTCTTCGAGGCCACGCAGAACCTGATCCACCGGCGAGCTTAGCCGCAGCACGGCCTCATGAAACACGGGCCGGCTGAAGACGCGTTCCACACCGGCAATGGCACTCAACCGTTCGATCAGCGCGCGCGTGTTGGCGTGACATTGAGCCGCCACCCGCTCGAGACCGTTCGGCCCCAGTAAGGCCATATGCACGGTTGCGGCTGTCGCTAACAGACCCTGGTTGGTACAAATGTTCGAGGTCGCTTTCGAGCGACGGATGTGTTGCTCGCGCGCCTGCAACGTCAGGGTGAAACCCGGTTTGCCGTCTGCATCGACGGTACGCCCGACGATGCGCCCGGGCATTTGCCGCACATGCGCCTGCTTGCAGCACATGAAACCGAAATAGGGACCGCCTGAAGCGAGCGGCGCACCAAGCGGTTGCCCTTCGCCGACAGCGATGTCCGCACCCCGTTCACCCCACTGCCCGGGTGGCTTGAGCAACGCCAGCGCGACCGGATTGACCACCGCGATCGCGAGCGCGCCTTGCCGATGCGCCCAGTCGGTGAGCGCGTTCACGTCCTCGAGCACACCGAAGAAATTGGGCTGCGGGATGACGAGTGCTGCGTACTCGCCGCCTTCGTGCGGCTTTAAAGCGGCGGCAGCGGTGTGGCCGCCGGCGTTGTCGAAAGCTACCGGCACAAGCTCGATACGCTGATTCTTGACGATACTGTGCGCCACTTGACGGTAGATCGGGTGGACCGTATCGGGGAGCAATACGCGCCGTGCCTTCTTGTGCGCACGCACCGCCATCAGCACCGCTTCGGCGAGTGCCGAAGCCCCGTCGTACAGCGACGCATTGGAAACATCCATGCCCGCCAGGCTCGCCATCATGGTCTGGAACTCATAGAGTACTTGCAAGGTGCCCTGGCTCGCCTCCGCCTGGTAGGGCGTGTAGGCGCTGTAGAACTCACCGCGTGTGACGATTTCCCACACGGCGGCCGGTATGTGATGCTCATACGCGCCGGCACCGATGAAGTTGATATAGTGACCATCTTGCTCGGCGCGCTCACGCATCAACCGCGCCACTTCCATCTCGCTACGACCGGCAGCGACGCCGCTCAGCTCGCCGTGGCGAAGCGCCCGCGGAATCTCGTCAAACAGCGCATCGATGCTATCAACGCCGATGGCCTTCAGCATCGCGTCAATCTCGGCTTGCGTGTGTGGAACAAAAGGCATGGCTTTCTCGGCGCGTCGGGGTGTCCTTGTCAGCCTGACTCGGACTCGATCAGTGCCTTGTAGGCGGCAGCATCGAGCAACTTGTTGATCTCGCTGGCATCGGCCACCTTGATGCGAAACATCCAGCCTTTGTCATAGGGAGACTGATTGATCGTCTCCGGAGCATCCGCCAGCGCAGTGTTACTATCCACGATTTGGCCCCCGACCGGTGCGTACACATCGGACGCAGCTTTCACCGACTCGACCACGGCGCAGTCCTTGCCTGCCGTCACCTGGGCGTCGGCCTCCGGCAGCTCGACGAATACGAGGTCGCCCAGTTGCTCTTGGGCGTGATCGGTGATGCCCACCGTCACACTGCCATCGTCCTCCAGACGCACCCATTCGTGGCTTCGCGTATACTTGAGATTGCCCGGGATCGAACTCATCGCTTCCTCCCTTAGTAGTCAAGATAGCCCGCCCCGCGTTGGGCGTCGTGTAATGGTCGGCACTACAGCCGGACGTTCGCCGCAAACGGCGCTCACACCGGCAAAAAAATAGGGCGACAGAATATACTGTTCTGTCGCCCCTCTGTCCGTTTACCTGAGAGCATTGCCCCTTCGGTGCCCGGCGACTGCGGCATCGACACGCCCTAGTCGCTGGGTCTCTCCAGAGTCGACACGTCACCACGGTCCTTTTGCCTGTGCGTTTCCGGGCCGGTTGCGCCTTCGGCGCCCGCTCACCGAATCGCGATGAATAACTTCGATTCGGTGCCCAGGTCTCTCCCGCAGGACGGCAGGTCGAACGCGCAATATAGCCCACCCGTGCGTCCAAAGCCAAGCGCTACGGCGCTACGGCCAGCGATTCATCCAATTGCGTAGGTCCGACCTCACTGCGACGCGAGCGCGCGATCGAACGACTCAGCAGCAACACCGGTATTATCCCCACCAGCACGATCGCCAGGGCAGCGGTGGATGCGTCAGCCAGGCGTTCGTCTGACGCCAGCTCGTACGTTCGTACCGCAAGCGTGTTGAAATCGAAGGGACGCAAGATCAGTGTCGCGGGTAACTCCTTCATGACATCCACGAAGACCAGAATGATTGCGGTGAGCAAGCTCGCACGCATAATCGGGATATGCACCTGACCGATCACCGTTAACGGGTGATAACCGAACGAACGTGCAACCTCATCCATGGATCGTGTGATCTTGCCGAGACCCGCCTCGACGGTTTGCAGCGCAACAGCAAGAAAACGCACCATGTAGGCGAACATCAGCATGAACAACGTTCCACTCAGCAGCAACCCGGTAGATACACCGAGGTGTGCACGTGCCCACGCATCGATGGTATTGTCGATCCAGGTGAACGGCAGCATCACGCCGACCGCAATGACCACGCCCGGGATCGCGTACCCCATGCCGGCCAGACGCACAGCAAATGCCGCCCCCAGACTGTCGCTCAGACGCCGGCCATAGGCCATAAGTAGCGCCACCAATACGGCAAACATGGCTGCGCTACCGGCCAGCCACAGCGTATTGACCACCAGGCGAATGAAGCTCTTATCCACCGTCGCCGATGCCGTTTGCACTGCCCACCAGAGCAATTGCCCTGCCGGCAGTAGAAAGCCCAGAGTGAACGGCAGCACGCAAACAGCAAAAGCCATTGCGGCGCGTATGCCGCGCAGCGTGTAGCTCGGCAGCGGCCGTGCCCGGCTCTCGATGTGATAGTAACGCGCGCGCCTCCGCGATCGCTGCTCGATGACAATCAGTGCAAACACAAACAGCATCATGACCGCAGCGAGCTGTGCGGCGGCGGCACTGTCCCCCAAGCCGAACCAGGTGCGAAAGATCCCCGTGGTAAAGGTCGATACACCGAAGTACTGCACTGTGCCGTAATCCGCTAGCGTCTCCATCAATGCCAGGGAGAGACCGGCCACGATCGCAGGGCGGGCCGCCGGCAGCGAGACACGAAAGAAACTCGTCCAGGCGCTACACCCGAGGGCGCGACTGACATCGATCGCGCGCACCGACTGCTCAAGAAAGGCAGCGCGCGCCAGCAGGTATACGTACGGATAGAGCACTAGCGAAAGCATGCAAATCGCGCCGCTAAGCGAACGGATCTGCGGAAACCAGTAGTCGCCGCCTTGCCAGTCAAACCATGTCCGTAATGTGGTCTGCACGGGCCCGGCGAAGTCGAGCATGCCAGTATAGGTGTAGGCAATGATGTACGCCGGTATCGCGAGCGGCAGCAGCAGAATCCACTCGAAGGTGCCGCGCGCGGGAAAGCGGCACATGGTCGTCAACCAGGCGGTGCTCACACCGAGCACCAGCGTGCCCGCGGCCACCCCGAGCATCAACACCACTGAGTTCAGGACNNGTCGTCAACCAGGCGGTGGTCACACCGCGCTTTTGTGTTGATACGGCGACCCCCGAGATCTACACCACTGAGTTCAGGACATAGGCTGCGAGCACAGTGTGCACCAGATGGCGCCACACTTCGCCCGCGGGATAAAACACGAAGGATAAAACTGCCACCACCGGGAGCGCCAGCAGCGCGGCGATCGACATCACGACGATCGTCCATGGATCAAGCGCGGCAGCGCGCAACGCCGCCAGGTGGCGTTGCACCATGGTCCTCATGTGGAACACGTACCTGCGCTCAGTTCGCCTTGTTGCCGGCCGAATGCATCCGGTTACTTCCAGCCGGCGCGATCCATAAGCTTGACAGCGGACGCATTCAGCTCACCGAGCTTTGCCAAATTGAGTGAGTCCACCTTGAAATCGCCCCACTTTTTGAGAATAGCGCTCTCGGGCACGCCCCGCTTGACCGGATACTCGACGTTAACCTCCGCGTACCATTTCTGGGCGGCATCGCTGGCCAGGAACTCCAGCAGCCTAATCGCATTGTCCTTATTCGGCGCCGAGCGTGTGACACCGGCGCCACTCACGTTAACGTGAGCACCGCGGCCAGTTTGGTTTGGCCAGTAGACATTGACCTTGCTCGCAGCGCTCTGTTGGGCCTGGTCCTTGGACTGGAGCATGCCGCCAAGGTAGTAGGTGTTAGCGATGGCGAGATCGCACTGACCGGCAGCGGCCGCCTTGATCTGATCGCGGTCCCCGCCCTGCGGCGGTCGCGCGAAATTGGCCACGAGCTTCCGCGCCCAATCCTCGGTCTTGTCCACGCCGTTGGCTGCGATCAACGACGCGACCAGCGATTGATTGTAGATGTTATTCGAGGAGCGGATGCAGATGCGGCCCCGCCACTTGGGGTCTGCCAGATCTTCATAGGTTGAAAGCTCGGAAGGATCGACGCGCCCGCGCGCGTACATAATGGGGCGGGCGCGCAGCGAAAGCCCGTACCAGTGGCCCTCGGGGTCCCGGTACTGAGAAGGAATGGCGTCATTGAGCACGGGTGAGCGAATAGGCTGCAGCACACCGGCGTCCTTTGCCCGATGCAGGCGCCCGGCATCGGTGGTGATGAACACATCGGCCGGGCTGTTCATGGCCTCCGCCTCAAGTCGTTTCAGCAGCGCATCGGCCTTGCCGGTCACTAGATGAACGCGGATGCCAGTCTGCTCCGTGAAGCGGTCCAGCAGCGGTTTGATGAGCTTCTCCTGCCGCGCGGAGTATACGTTAACGTCTTGAGCGACTGCTGCCACGGCCGTTCCCATTGCGGCGGCCATAGTCAGCACAGCAATACCTCTGTGCATCGTTGGCACCTCGGTTTTGGATGATAATGAGAATAATTCTTATTTATACTCTGGTCAAGTCCTGTCAAACACCCTCGAAACGCGCCACCACCGGCGCATGGTCGGAGGGCCGCTCCCACCCCCGCGGGGTCTTATCGATAGTGCAGGCGCGACAGCGCGCGCTGAGCGCCCGGCTGCACAAGATATGATCAATGCGCAAGCCGAGGTCGCGGCGAAACGCGCCCCCGCGGTAGTCCCACCAGGTGAAACTGTTCGCTGGCTGCTCGAAATTGCGAAACACATCGACCAGGCCGGTAGCCAACAGCACACGAAACGCCTGCCGCTCGCTCTCGCTGAACAGCACCGAGCCCTCCCACAGCTGCGGATCGTGCACGTCGGGCGCTTCCGGGGCAATATTGAAATCACCTGCGAGCACCAGCTTTGGATGGCGCTTGAGTTGTTCGGCCACGTACTCGACCAGCCGCTCGAGCCATTGCAGCTTGTAGCGAAACTTTTCCGACCCTACCTGCTGGCCATTGGGCACGTACACGTTGACAACTCGAACCCCACCGTAAGTGGCCGCGATCATTCGTTTCTGCGTATCGCCCAGACCCGCGACAGCAGCATCCGCCCTGCTCGCCTTTGTTCGGCTCAGAATAGCGACGCCGTTGTAGGTCTTCTCGCCGGCGTAGATCACGTGGTAACCCGTCTCCTCGATCGGCGCCACCGGAAAATCTGTATCAGGAAGCTTAGTCTCCTGCAGGCACGCCACATCAGGACGTGTAGCGGTTAGCCACTCTAGCAGCTGGCCCAGGCGCACGCGTAAGGAGTTGACGTTCCAAGTCGCAAGCTTCATTGGCGGTGAAAGAAATAGCTGTGTGACAGCCAACGCGCGCAGCGCACGTGCCCACAGGAATTGCCGAGGGAGGAATTACCTACGCTGCTGCTCGTCCGTCGACTCTGTCGGCTCGGATTGCTCCGAGGCCTCAGACGACTGAGCAGTTTCTATCCTAGGATATCCGGCAGCGTCAAGCTCGCCGGCAAGGAGAGACTCCATGTATCCCTTCATGATCTTCTCACCGACCATGATGGTGGGTACGGTCAGCGAGCCGGTCTTGTCTACCAGCTCTTTTTGCAGCGCCACGTCCCTGGCGACATCCTTGTCGGTGAAGGGGACCTTGCGTCGGTCGAGGTAAGCCCGCGCCAGATCACAAGACGTGCACTGGGGGACGGTATAGACAACGACGGGGAACTGTTCGCTTGCCTTGCCGATAGCCGCGCTAGTCGGCTGCGCGCCGCCACCCAGTTTGAAATCCCGCGATTCTACGCGATAGCCTTCCGCGCTGGGTGGTGGGCGATCGTGATAAGAGACGTTGCCATCCTTGTCCACCCACTTATACAGTCGTACCCCGTGGGCCACAGGCATCGCCAGGGCAATGCACAGCAACCCCATAGTCAATAACAGTCGCTTTTGTCGAGCCGCATTCATATTCTCAAATACATACCGCCCAGCTTTCGGCGATAGCGTTCGCGCCACCAAACCGCGCCAAGCGCAAGACCCACTAGTAGCATAGCAAAAGAAATGCCCAGCCATAGGAAATCGAGTGCGGCCACCCGGGCCGCCAGTCGCTGCCAAGCGGTAGGGGCCTCGGGTGCCAGCGGCGGTAGCGGTCCGTCGCCGGAGCCTACAACCATCTGCTCAGCCTCGGCGGTCGCGGCCTCCACGCTAGCGGCGGGTGCCAGTGGCGGCGCTGGCTTCATCGCGGCGGGCGGACTCGCGGGGACAGCCTTGGCGGCCAGTCGACTGGACAACTCGTCGTTCCTGGCGGTCTGCTGCGCCAGCGCAACCTTGGTACGGTTTAATTCCTGCTGCGATTTGGCAACCGCCGCTTGTGCCTTGGCGAGCGTCGCCTGGGTTTCCGCGAGCCGTGCCCGCGTTGCGGCCAGCTGACCCTTCACGTCAGCCTGTGCCGCGGCAATCGCCTTTTCGTCGACGGAGTCTTCGGCCAACGCTTTCTGCGCTTGCTCGAGATCGCGTCGGGCCTTCGCCAGCTCCGCCCGCATGGTGGCCAAGTCACGTTCAACCTCGGCCTGCCGCAAGGCCGCGGGTAAATCGCGTGTCAGTTCGCGGTTTTCGATCCAACCGAGACGTCCCTGAGCATCTCGCACGCGTGTAAAGTCCCCGCTCTGTTCCAACACCTCGAGCCGCGTACCGGCAAGCAGCCGGTGCGCGACCGGGCTCTCATAGTGCGCATCGGCGCGGATATCAACGTAGACCTTGTCGCTAACGAAGGCAGTCTCGCCCCATACCGAGGCCGCCCAGAGTGTCATTACGCTCATTACCCAGGTTCGCTTCATCATCGACCCCCGCCTAAGAGGCCAAACCACAGTGGCGCAACAATGCCTCTATGCTTGGCTCGCGACCGCGAAATGCGATAAATAGCTCCATCGGCTCTCGCGTACCGCCCTGCTCGAGAATGTGGCGCATAAACGCCTGCCCTGTCTCACGATCAAAGATGCCCTGCTCTTCAAACTTACTGAAGGCATCTGCTGATAAGACCTCCGCCCATTTGTAGCCGTAATAGCCCGCGGCATAGCCGCCCGCAAAGATGTGGCTAAAGCTGTTCTGGAAACGATTGTAGGGCGGTGGAATCATGACAGCCACCTCGCGCCGGACCTCGTCCAGCAATGCTTGTATGCTCTTGCCGCCGTCGGGCTCATAGTCGCTGTGCAGGCGCATATCAAACAGTCCAAATTCTAGCTGGCGTACCATCTGCATGCCCGACTGAAAGGTGCGCGCGTTGATCAGCTTGGTGTAGAGGTCCTGCGGCATGGGTTCGCCGCTGCGGTGGTCGCGTGCCAGTAGATCTAGCGCATCGCGCTGCCAGCACCAGTTCTCCATGAACTGACTCGGCAGCTCGACCGCGTCCCAGGCGACACCGTTGATGCCGGCAACACCGACATAATCCACCTTCGTCAGCAGGTGGTGCAAGCCGTGTCCGAACTCATGGAACAAGGTGATGACCTCCCCATGGTTGAACAGGGCGGGTCGGTCGCCGATCGGTGGCGAGGCGTTGCACACGATATGTGCTACCGGTACTTGCACACCGGCGGGTGTGCGTTTGCGATTGATGCACTCGTCCATCCACGCACCCCCGCGTTTGTGTTGGCGCGCGTACAGATCGAGATAAAAGCGCCCACGCACTTCGCCCTGGGCGTCCCGCAACTCATAGAAACGCACATTGGGATCCCACGTGTCCACGTCTTGGATTTGTTCGATGCGCAGGCCGTACAGGTGCGAAACAACCGCGAGCATTCCGTCGATGACCTGGTCGNNCGCGAGACGACGGCGAACATGCCGTCGATCACCTGGTCCACTGGAAAGTAGGGCCGCAAGTCCTCTTGCGAGAAATCGTAGAGCTGCTGGCGCAGCTTCTCCGAATAATAGGGTATATCCCACGCCTCTAGCGCCTTCTCGCCGCACTGCTCGCGGGCGAAGACGCGCAGCTCCTCAAGCTCACGCTCGGCCACGGGCTTGGCGCACGCCGCCAGCTCGCGCAAAAACTCGACCACGCGCTCGGGGCTTTTTACCATCTTTCGCTGCAAGGAATATTCGGCATAGTTCGCGAACCCCAGCAATCGTGCGGCCTCGCAGCGAAGCTGCAGAATCTCGACCATGATCGCACTGTTGTCCCAGCGCCCGGCCTGTGGGCCCTGTTCGCTTGCGCGCGTCACATAGGCCTCATACATGCGCGCGCGTAACGCCCGATTGTCAGCATAGGTCATAAACGCCAGGTAGGAAGGGCCATCGAGCGTAAATTTCCACCCCGGTCTGCCATCGCGCTCGGCCGCCTGACGCGCCATCCCCCGCGCGCTTTCCGGCAGTCCCGCGAGCGCCGTTTCCTCCGTGAGCACCAACTCCCATCCCTGCGTAGCATCGAGCACGTTGTCCGTAAAGCGGCTGCCCAAAAGTGCCAGACGCTGCTGTAGCGCCCTGAAACGCTGCTTCGCTGCCGGCGCAAGTTCCGCGCCACTCAGACGAAAATCGCGCAAGGCATTTTCAATAATCTTCCGTTGCGCCCGATCGAGTTCGGCGTACGCCGGTGCCGCGGCTATCTCCTTGTATGCCCGGTACACGCGCTCGTCCTGTGCAACCTCCGTGTGATAGTCGCTGATGCGCGGCAGCCCCTCATTGTAGGCCTCGCGCAAAGCCGGACTGTTTTTCACGGCGTTGAGATGCGCCACCGGCGACCACATCCGCGCCAGACGCTCATCCATGTCCTCGAGCGGTTGCACGAAATCTTTCCAGTCGTAAGTGGCGTTTGCCTCTAGCAAGCGCTCGCGCGCAGCGCGATTTTCAGCCAGTACTTGTTCAAGCGCGGGGCGAACATGCTCGGGATGGATTTCGCTGAAGCGCGGCAGATCAGATTGATCTAGCAATGGATTGATGTCGCTGCTGCTGTGTTCCATCATCACCTTGCGGCCATACGCGGGCCGCATAATCTAGCACGTCCTGATACAATCCAGTATGTTACAACGACCCTCAGCCGATCGCCGCCGAACGGTAAAGCGTGACCAGGACTTTCGATCTGTTGGTAATTGGCGGTGGCAGCGGTGGCATTGCCGCCGCCCGCCGTGCCGCCGGCTACGGCGCCAGGACGGCGGTCATCGAGGCAGGCCGTATCGGTGGTACCTGCGTGAACCGCGGCTGTGTACCGAAGAAAGTCATGTGGAACACGTCGGCGATTGCCGAAATCCTGCGCGATGCGCCGGAATATGGCTTCGACATTAGACTCGACCGCTTCGATTGGTCCACCATCAAACGCGCACGCGACAGCTATATCGAGCGCCTCAACGGAATCTATCACCGCGGGCTCGAAGTGTCGGAGGTCGAGGAGATCACCGGTGCCGCGGCCTTCACCGGTGCACGTACCGTTATCGTCAATGATCAGGAATTGACGGCGGAGCACATTCTCCTCACCACCGGATCGGCGCCTGAGCTGCCGGCTATAGCGGGCGTCGAGCTGGGTATTACCAGCGACGGCTTCTTCGAGCTGCAAGCGCAGCCAAAGCGCGTACTGGTGGTCGGTGCCGGCTACATTGCTGTGGAGTTCGCGGGTATGCTCAACGGACTCGGTTCGGATGTCTGCATGCTCCTGCGCGGGGAGGCGTTTCTACGTCGCTTCGACGCCACATTGCGCGAAACCCTGATGGAGGAGATGCAAGAGTCTGGCGTGAGCATCCTCACCTCCCGGCAGATCGAGCGTGTAGAACGGGAGCGTGACGACAGTCTTAGCGTCCGCTTGTGCGGGGGAGAAACCGTAAGCGGGTTCGATACGATCATTTGGGCCATCGGTCGCCGCCCTTACACGGCTGGCCTGCATCTCGAACGTGCCGGCGTCAGCCTCGGACCGAACGGCGAGATTACGGTCGACGATTACCAGAACACAAACATCGATGGCATCTATGCGCTTGGTGACGTTACCGGCAAATGGATGCTGACACCCGTCGCCATCGCCGCCGGGCGGCGCCTGGCTGATCGCCTGTTCGGTCAGCAGCCGCGGGCACGACTCGAGTATGAGAATATTCCTACTGTCATCTTCAGCCACCCACCAATCGGCACAGTGGGTCTGACCGAAGACGAGGCTCATGAGCTATACGGTCAGGCTGCAGTCAAAGTTTACCAGACGCGTTTCATCAACATGTTTCACGCCGTCACGGCGCGCAAGCCCGCCACCGTGATGAAGCTCGTCACCGTCGGCGAGCACGAGAAGGTCGTTGGCTGCCATATCATCGGTGCCCAGGCCGATGAGATGATCCAGGGCTTTGCGGTCGCCGTAAAAATGGGTGCCACGAAGAAGGATTTCGACAATACGGTGCCGATTCATCCGACGAGCGCCGAAGAAATGGTGCTGATGCGCTGACAACGTGGCTATACGCGCTTACAAGAACATCATGCCCGAAATCGCGCCATCGGCTTATGTCGACGAATCGGCCGTGGTTATCGGCGACGTCGTCATCGGCGACGACAGCTCTATCTGGGCGCTGTGCACCGTGCGCGGCGATACCAACACGATCCGCATCGGCAGGCGCAGCAACCTGCAAGACGGCAGCGTGATCCACGTAACTCATCGCTACGAAGTGGCACCACAGGGTTACCCGGTGGTGATCGGCGACGACGTCACCATCGGTCACAAGGTCCTGGTGCACGGGTGCACCATCGAAGACCGGGTGCTGATCGGCATGGGATCTACGCTGATGGACGGCGCGATCATTCGCTCGGAGGTCTTGCTGGGTGCCGGCAGTCTGGTGGTCGAAGGCCAGGAGCTCGAGGGCGGCTACCTGTGGATGGGACGGCCAGCAAGGCGCCGGCGCGCGCTCACCGACGAAGAGCGAAGCTGGTTTACCTACGTCGCCAAGCACTACGCCGAGCTCAAAAACGACTACCTTCCCTGACGATTCACGGACGCTCAGCTATGACACCGTGCTTGGATTTAAGCCGCCTAGTGCCGCTGCTGTTGACTTTGTTATCGGTGTCGACCGCAGCGCTCGCAGAGCCGACGCTGCAATACACGTACCGGGTAGTTAACGTCTATCCCCATGACGCCAAAGCTTTCACACAGGGCCTGGTTTTCGACGGCGGCTTTCTTTATGAAGGCACCGGTCTATACGGCCAATCGACCCTGCGCAAGGTCGAACTCAAGACCGGGAAAGTCCTAAAGCGTTTCGAGCTGCCTTCGCGTTTCTTCGGCGAGGGTATCACCGTGTTCGGTGAGCATATCATCCAGACGACCTGGCGATCGAATGTCGCCTTTGTGTACGAAAAGCGCAGCTTCGAGCTGCGCCAGACTTTCGTCTATCCGACGGAAGCATGGGGTCTCACGCATAACGGCACACACCTGATCCTGAGCGACGGCAGCGCGACACTGCGCTTTCTCGATCCACGCACGTTTCGCGAGGTCGACCGCATCGAGGTGTACGACGGCAAGAACCCGGTATCGCGCTTGAACGAGCTCGAGTTTGTGCGTGGCGAGATCCTGGCGAATGTCTGGAAGACCGAGCGTATCGCGCGCATAGCGCCTGACAGCGGGCGGGTCACAGCGTGGATCGATCTCTCGGGGATACTAAGAGCCGAGGAAAGCAGCGCACGCGTCGACGTGCTGAACGGCATCGCCTACGACGCGGGGAACGACCGGCTGTTCGTGACCGGCAAGCTCTGGCCGAAACTTTTCGAGATCGAGCTCGTCCCGGCAGCCAGATGACTTGAACCCGCCTCAAGACACGGCAATGTTGGGCCAACCTCTATGCCTGGAAGCAACGCAGGCGCGGTGCAGGGATGCACTGTTTGCAGACCGAAGGATGGAAAGAACGCCAAAGTGCAGAGGACGCAGAGTATGTATGAAATATTCTTAGACTACTCCGCTTAGTTGGCGTCTCCGCGATCTCTGCGTTTGTTTCAAAGCGCCAAAAACAGCAGGGCGTTCAAGATAGATTCCAGCGAGATGCTGACGACACGTACGTTTTGTGAGTAGCCCGCTAGTGCTAACCCGCCTTCGCCGCCTCTCGCAGCGCCGGGGTACAGGCCGTCAGGCCACGCTTTTCGAAATACTGCTGGTGGTCCTCCTCGGCGCGATAGAACTGCCCCGCGGGCACGATCTCTGTCACGATCGGCTTTCGATAGCGACCGCTTTCCTTCTCTTTGGACTTCAGTGCTACCGCCTTCTGCTCGTCGTCATGGTAGAAAATCACCGAGCGGTACTGGCTGCCGATGTCCGGTCCCTGGCGGTTACGCTGAGTGGGATCGTGGCAATTCCAAAAAACATCGAGCAATTGCTCGTAGGAGATGCGCGCCGGGTCGTACTCCACCTGCACCGCCTCCGCATGCCCGGTACGATCGGTGCAGACTTCTTTGTATGTCGGGTCGCTGGTCTGGCCGCCCGAGTAGCCGACCGCTGTTGCCGTAATCCCCTCGAGTCGTCGAAACTCGGCCTCGACCCCCCAGAAACACCCTGCGCCGAATGTTGCCTTTGCCATCGTTCGCCTCCTTTGTCGGCGCTTCATTCTAGCCAATGGCAAATGGCCGGACCAGCTTGCGGTATGTAGGGATACGTGCGCTCCCGGCGTGTGGCACGGAGGTCTTGCCTGATGGCGTTGTAGAGAGCGTGTTACAGGTCCTTCGTGGTCTTGAGCTCTTTGTCTCGATCGGCGCGCTGCAGGGCGAGCTGGATCAAACGATCGATGAGCTCGGTATACGGGATGCCGCTCGCCTCCCAGAGCTTGGGGTACATGCTGATCTTGGTGAAGCCTGGGATGGAGTTTAGCTCGTTCACATATACTTTATTATCCGGCGTGACAAAAAAGTCGACCCGCGCCATGCCGGCACAGCACAGCACCTTGAAAGTTGCGACCGCAAGCTCTTGCACGCGCCTTACGACTTCGGGGGCTAACTGCGCCGGAATAACCAACTCGGCGCCGTGCTCGTCAATGTACTTTGCATCATAAGAATAGAACGCATGCGTAGGTTTGACCTCGCCAGGAAGGGAAGCGATCGGCTCTTCGTTGCCGAGCACCGAACACTCGATCTCGCGCCCGGCGATCGATTGCTCTACCAGGATCTTGTGGTCGTAACGAAAGGCATCGGCCACCGCCTTGTCAAACTCCCGTTCGCTCTTAACCTTGGCTACGCCTACCGACGAACCCAGATTCGCCGGTTTGACAAACACGGGCGAGCCGAGAGCTTCTAAAACGTCTTTGTACAAAGGGGCGGCCGCGCTGCGATGGAACGCGCGAAACTGTGGCGTCGGTATCCCCGCCTCTTTCAGCAGCCGCTTCATCACGTCCTTGTCCATGCTGACCGCGGCGCCGAGGACATCCGAGCCAACGAATGGCACGTCGGCCATCTTGAGCAGTCCTTGCACCGTGCCGTCTTCCCCGTAGGGTCCATGCAGTACCGGAAACACGACATCGACGCCGCCGACGCCGTCGGCGCGCCTGAGGCTCACGAGGTTGCGCTCGCTTTTCACGCCCGGCACCAAGGTGACTTTCTCGCTGCCCTTGTTGAGCGCAATCAGCTTTGGGTTATCGGCGTGCAAGAGATAGGTCGATGCCTCGTTGAGGTGCCATTGACCGGACTTGTCGATCCCAAGCAACACGACTTCATACTTGTTCTTATCGATGGCCTCGACGATGCTCTTCGCCGACTGCAGTGAGACTTCATGCTCGGCCGATTTACCACCGAACAATAGTCCCACGCGTATCTTGCTCTTCACGATCCAGTTCCTTCTATACGAGCGCGCAGGGATGCGATCACCGGCGCGGTCTCGGGTCGACAGCCATGCCAAAGCAAGAACGATTCAGCCGCCTGCTCGACCAGCATGCCCAGCCCGTCGCTCACCCGAGCGGCACCATGACGTTGCGCCCACTGCATGAAGGCGGTCGGCGTGTCCCCATACATAAGATCATAGGCGAGCGCGCCGGGTGCGAAGATGCCGGCAGGTAACGACGGCACCTCCCCTTGCAGGCTCGCGGCCGTGGCATTGATGACGATATCAAAAGTCTTGCCGGCAAGCTCATCAAGACCGCCAGCGCTGATGCTGCCGAAGGCCGCGAAGACAGTTGCCAGCTCCTTGGCCTTGCTAGCGGTTCGGTTCGCGAGCTGCAGGCGCGCCACACCTTCTTCCAGTATAGGACCCAGGATGCCGCGCACGGCGCCGCCCGCGCCGACGACGAGCACGCGGCTACCCGCGAGCCGTGCTCCAAGATTGACCACCAGATCACACACCAGCCCGATGCCATCGGTATTGTCACCATAAAGCGTGCCGTCGGGCTCGAACTTCAGGGTATTCACGGCACCGGCCTGCTCGGCGCGAGCGCTGCAACGGTCAGCAAGCGCATAGGCTTCGAGCTTGAACGGCACCGTGACGTTCAGCCCGGCGCCCCCTTCGTCGCGAAATGCTTGTACCGCCTGGGCGAAGCCCCCCGGCTCGACCTCGATGGCCCGGTACTCCAGAGTGATGCCAAATTGCTTGGCGAAGGCACAATGAATCGCCGGCGACTTGCTGTGAGCGACAGGATGTCCCATCACGGCATAGAGCGGGCGAGCCTTGCGCGGGTCTGGCATGAGCTATAGCGCGACCACGATGAACAGATAATACAAAAGGTAACACGCCCCGTTGAGAACGAGGTGGTAGGGGTGCAAGCCGCCGCGACGCAAGGCGAACAGCACGTAGCCGCTTGCCAGCAAGGTCAACAGCACACCTCCCAGCACCTCGGGGCGTGGTGCCCACGGCGTCATCATGATACCGAGTGCCGGCAGCAGGCTGCCCTGGAACACCATGGCGCCGGTGACATTGCCGAAGGCGAGCGTGTCCCGCCGCCGCCGGATCCATAAGATGCTATTGACCTTCTCCGGCAGCTCGGTCGCCACTGGAATGATCAGCAGCGACAACACCAACGCCGAGGTGCCGATCGTTTCTGATAGCTGCTCGACACCGTGCACAAAGCCCTTGGCCCCTAACACGATCAACGCGAAACCGCATGCCAGCTGAAAGAGCAGCGTAAACATGTTCTCGCGCAAATGCTTCCAGCCCAAACCGTGCAGGTAATACACGAGATAGAGGGGGTGGTCAGCCTCGGTGCCGTGACCGTCCTGGACCAATCGTGCGGACGCTCTTATGGTAAGCATCAGATATATGAAATACATCAAGACCAAGGCCATGACGACGGTCGCGCGCAGCAGCGCGGCCCCTGCAGGGATAAACAGTGCCAGGGTGGCGAGACCGAAGACCATCAGGAACCAATTTAGGTCGCGGCTCAGGCCCGTGCGCTCGGGATGCAGGCGATCTTTCCAGCCGCGCTTGCGCGCCGCAAACAGGCCCATCAGAAACAGGGCGACCGTCGACAACATCAGCGGCGCGCCGAGAATGGCGCCGATAGCGACGTCTTCGCGAATCTCCTGGGTCGCCGTTGCACCGACTATTGCAACGATCGGCACCATGGTCTCCGGCATCGCCGTGGCGACAGCAGCGAAGATCGACCCCGTCACACCTTCCGAGATCTTGAGACGCTGGCCCAGATGCTCGAGCGCATTGGTAAACGCCTCGGCGCCAACAAAGATAATGACAAGCGAAACGACCAGGACTAGCGTGCTCATCTCATCGCTCCGTTCCCGGGGCGACCCAATGCCAGCGCAAGATCAAGCTTGACCCGTAGGCGCTCTTGGCAACACGACTCATCCTAGGCCAGCGGCGGTTGCGTTTCGACGAAAGAGGAACGCGCGCTGATCGGTGCAAACCAACTCGCCAATCGCCGATGCTTGCTACGCCAATCATGGGGATAGCGAAAATCCGTGTACGCGAGCGCAGCGCCCAGTCCCAGATCGCCCAGCGTGAAGCGGCCGTCCGCCAGATACGCCTCAGCGCCGCAGCTCTCGTCGGCAAAGGCCAAGGCGCGCGCGATCTTGCTCTCCTGTAGGGCCATTGCCTCGGGCGACCGGCGCTCCTTCGGGCGGCGCGTCTCCAGCAGGCGCGCCACCACGGTATCGAGAATGCCATCGGCGAGCGCTTGCCAGCGTAGCACGCGCCAACGGCTCTCGCCTGTGTCCGGGATCAGGGCGTCACCGCTCAGGCCGTCGAGATATTCGATAATCACCGGCGAATCGAACAGATTCGAACCATCATCGCGCTCGAGCACCGGTACCTTCCCCAAGGGATTGTGACGCTGCACGATGCTGTCCGGCTGGTGCGGATCGCAGACCACCAACTCGCAGGGAATATTCTTTTCTATCACCAGCACGCGCACCTTGCGCACATAAGGTGAAGTCAACGAGCCATAAAGTTTCATGGGGTCCTCACCAGCAGATAATTGAAAAAGAGTCCGGCGAACACGGCGGCACCGAACCAGTTATTATTTAGAAATGCGCGGAAACACGCGTCGTGCTCGCGGTCACGCGTGAGGTACTGCTGATACATCGCAAACCCGGCGGCTCCGGCGAGTCCGATATAGTAGATGGCGCCCAGCCCGGCGAGCACGCCCACGATCACCAGCAAGGCCAAGGCGACGGCATGGGCCGAGCCGACCATCAAGCGATCGTAGGACCCGAACAGGATGGCCGTTGACTTCACACCGATCCTGAGGTCGTCGTCGCGGTCCACCATGGAGTACTGCGTATCGTACGCCACCGCCCAGAAAACGTTGGCGACAAACATGACCCAGGCGACCGCCGGCAAGGCATTCGTCTGGGCCGCGAACGCCATCAAGATCGCCCATCCGAATGCAGCGCCGAGATAGAACTGCGGCAGGTGGGTATGGCGCTTGAGAAAGGGATAGCTGGCGGCAAGAAAGATCGCCACAACCGATAGCGCGATACTGAAGCGGTTAAGTTGCAGCACCAGTACAAACGCAAGCAGCGACAGGCCGATGAAAAGCAGCAACGCCTCGGACGACGCCACGCGCCCGGCAGCCAGCGGCCGGTCGCGTGTACGCCTGACGTACGGATCGAAGTCGCGGTCGGCGTAGTCGTTGATTACGCAACCGGCAGATCGAGTGACAATCACCCCGAGCACAAACACCGTCACGATGAAGGGATCGGGTTGCCCCTCTGCAGACAGCCACAGACCCCAAAGCGCTGGCCAGAGCAACAAAAAGATGCCGATCGGTCGATGCAAGCGCATCAACAAGGCGTACTCCTTTAGACGGGGACCAAGCGTCATGCCGCACTGCTCCTACGCCATGCGCGCATCGGCCGCGCACGCGGTGCGTCACTCCGCCGGTTCCGATGGAAGCTGAGAGGCTTACAGCGCATGTGCATGATGCAGAGAACGTGACAAGCAATGGTAACAGAAACCCGCAGTGGTGCCGAAAACGGGCTGGCTCCGAGGGGATAGGGCTTTTGCGAGTGACCGCTCCCGGGCCAGTGTGTCATGATTCGATGCGGCCCCAAGAAAAACGGAAACTGTCAGGTGCGGCGTTCACTAACAGACCGTCGCGCTCGCGAGTAGGGAGGAAGACGATAATAACCAGACTTCGGCGCACTGGTTTCGTCGCTGGCATAACCGCCTTATTGACGATCGGCTGCGTGCACACGCTGCACGCTGGCGACAAACCCACAGCGCTTTGGGTCGACCTTGGCACAGGGTTCACCTCTAAGCAGCTGGGACCGGAAAACAGCGACATCGCCGTTGCCGCCTTTGCGCGCTATCGCATCGGCCGGTGGGAGATCATCGGCGGAGGCTGGCACAGCGACAAGGATGATGTCAGTAACCTCACCGTGGGCGGAGGCTACGTGGTGAAGATCTGGCGGGGTTTGAACTTTACCGGCGGTTTCGCTGTTGCCGACGAGAGCGCCAACATCGGCGCGCGCGCACGTTTCTTTGTCGCCGGGCGCTGGGATTTTCGCTGCTGGTCAGTCGGCTACCTCCATTTCAGCAATGGTGAGCAGATACTTAACCACAACCACGGCCCTAACGAGGGTGTCAACCTGATTGTCGGTAGTCGCAAGTTGCACTGCTAGGTCACCTGGAGCATCACACCTGCGCATAGTCTTCGCTTTGTCGCAGCCAACGGTTGATGATCGCATCGACGCTTTGAGGATATTGGTGCAGCAGTACATGTGCCGCGCGCTGCACGCTCGGCAGCAGCGCCTGATCACGCACGAGATCGGCGATGCGCAAATACTCGATGCCGGTCTGTCGCGTACCCAATAACTCGCCGGGGCCGCGCATCTGCAGGTCGTGGCGCGCGATCTCGAATCCGTCATTTGTTCGTCGCATCACTGCAAGGCGCTCGCGCGCCTGTGTGGACAGCGGCGGCTGATAAAGCAGCACGCAGCTGCTTCTCTCGGATCCGCGACCGATACGCCCACGCAGCTGGTGCAGCTGCGAGAGACCGAGGCGCTCTGCGTTCTCGATAATCATCAGGCTCGCATTGGGTACGTCCACACCAACCTCGATGACGGTTGTCGCGACCAGCAGATCGATCTCGCCCGCCTTGAAGGCCGCCATCACTTCGTCACGTAGGCCCGGTTTCATGCGCCCGTGCACCAGGCTAACGCGCAGCCCCGGTAGCGCTTGCTGCAATCGTGTATGCGTGTCGGTTGCGGTCTGCAGCTGTAGATGATCCGACTCATCGATCAGTGGGCATACCCAGTAAGCCTGGCGTCCCTCGACACCGGCATTGCGGATCCGCTGCACGATCTCTGCGCGACGCGTTGCCGGCAGCACCACTGTGTCCACGGGTTTACGTCCGGGCGGCAGCTCATCAATGATCGACACATCGAGGTCGGCGTACACCGTTTGTGCCAGTGTTCGCGGAATCGGCGTCGCTGTCATCACCAACTGATGCGGACGGCGGCTACCGCGCGCACCCTTCTCACGCAGGGCCAGTCGCTGGTGCACCCCGAAACGGTGCTGCTCGTCGATCACGACCAGCCCGAGGTCACCAAAGCCGATGCCTTCCTGAAACAGGGCGTGCGTGCCCACCGCAATCAACGGACGCTCGGAGGCGATCGCCTCGAGCGCGCGCGCGCGGGCCCTGGCGCTAAGCCTGCCAAGCATGCTCAGCACCTCGATGCCGAGCGGCTGCAGCCAACTGTCTAGGTTATAGGCATGCTGTTCTGCCAGGATCTCGGTCGGGGCCATCACCGCCACCTGATAGCCGACCTCGATCGCGTACGTAGCCGCGGCGGCCGCTACAACGGTCTTGCCGGAACCCACGTCACCCTGCAGCAATCGCTGCATCGGCACTGACTGCCGCAGGTCTTGTCGCACCTCGTTGATAACACGATGCTGCGCCTGTGTGAGTGTGAATGGCAAGCGCGCCAACAGTGCATCGAAGAGCGCGCCATGGCTGGCGAGCTGAGGGGCGTTGTACGATTGCTGCTGCGCCCGCAGGCGTCTGAGACTCAGGTGGTGCGCCAACAGTTCTTCAAAAGCCAGGCGTTCACGCCCGCGATGCGATCCCTGCGTGATCAGCTCGACAGTGGCAGTATCGGGCGGACGATGGATCTCCGCCAGCGCGTCGCGGATGCCCGGCATATCGAACTCGCGCAGCAGCTGCGGTGGTAGCCACTCTGGCAGTGTCTCGAGGTAACGGTCGAGCGCCTGATCGACGAGGCGGCGAATCGTCGCCTGGTGGAGCCTTTCCGTTGCCGGGTATATTGCCGTCAGATACGGTTCCGGTTCCGGGTCGGTGGCGTCGTCATAGACGTTGTACTCGGGATGCACGATCTCGAGCCCCGTTGGACCGAAACGCGCCTCGCCGTAGGCACGCACATTGCGCCCGCGTTGCAGATTCTGCTGTTGGGTCGGCGAATAATGAAAGAAACGTAATGTGACAAAGCCGGTGCCATCGCTTACCCGGCAGAGCAAGCTGCGGCGGCCACGATAGGCGACATCCGTGAGCTCGATCCTGCCTGCGATAAGCGCTTCCTGTCCGGCAGCGAGGCTGCCGATGGGAACGACGCGCGTGCGATCTTGATAACGAAAGGGAAGATGGAACAACAGGTCGAGCGCGGAGCGCACCCCCAGGCGCGAGAGCTTATCCGCAAGTTTCGGACCGACGCCTTTGAGCGTGGTTACCGGGATCGACGCTACATCCATGAAGGCAGCGAATGTGGATTAACAGGTAGCAAGAAACAGTATCTTACGCCGCTGCTACCTTGGAGGTGCTAGGTGGCGTCGAGCTCCATGATTCCGTCGATCTCGACAGCCGCACCCTTCGGCAGGGTGGCGACGCCGATGGCGGCGCGCGCCGGATAGGGCTCGCTGAAGAACGAGGCCATGACCTCATTCACGAGCGCGAAGTGCGAGAGATCGGTGAGATAAACGGTTAACCTGACGACGTCGGCCAGGCTGCCGCCGGCGGCGTCGGCCACGGCCTGCAGGTTACGGAACACGCGCTCGATCTGGGCGCGCATGTCGCCTTGCACGAGCTCCATGGTCTGCGGATCCAACGGAATCTGTCCGGACAGATAGACCGTCGAACCTACCTTCATCGCCTGGGAGTACGTGCCGATGGCCGCCGGCGCCTGGTTGGTTCTTATTACCTGTCTTTTCATGCCCAAGTCCCCTTAGTGTCGTGACATAGTCGCCGATATCAACGCGCGGCTCCGGCTTCGCCCTGTTTCGCCTGCGCCGCGGCGCCTCCCGACGAGACGTCCCTGTCTCGGCGGTCGGGCGCGACATCCCTGTCCGCGCCCCCTAACGGGGCGTGACCCGCGGCGCAGGCGGGGCTCGCCAGTCGCCTTGCGCTGACACCGGCGACGCTGCCTGCCTTGTCTCTACAGGCGCGAACAGACAACTGATTCTAGAGATTGGGGCTGTCCAGTACAGACAACGTCGTGCCCCTACATTCCGGCGGTGACTAACCCTTCCTACGACCCAGGCGAATGACGTCCTCTTGCAAGCGGATGCGGCGCATGATTCGCGCCAGATGCGCACGATCGAGCACCTCGACGGTGAAGTTCATCGCCCGATACTCGCCGTCACGCTCATCAAGCGACAGTGCATCGATGTTCGCTTCCATGTCGGCGATTGCCGCTGCGACCCCGGCGAGTACCCCGCGTTTGTTTCTGACCTCGACGTGAATATTGACCGGGAATGGCTGGTTGATCTTTTCCTCCCATTGCATGTCCACCCATTTCTCCGGATGCTTGCGGTACTCGCCCACGTTTGGGCAGTCGACCGTGTGAACGACAATACCGCGGCCAGCCGACAGGAACCCGAGTATCGGATCGCCGGGGATCGGGCAACAGCAACGTGCATAGGTGACAACGACCCCTTCCGTGCCCCGCACGACCAGGGCCGGTCGTGTGCCGCCCTTCTTCGTGCGCCGGCTCGCCTCTTCCTCGGCCGGCGGCAACAGCTGTCGTGCTACAACCGCAGCCAGGCGATTGCCCAGACCGATCTCGCCCAGTAGGTCATCCCAGCTCTTGAGCTTGAGCTTCTCTAGCAGCGCCTGGCGCTCCACCTCAGTTACCTTTGACAACTCGATGTCGAGAGGCGTCAACGCGCGTGACAGCAGGCGCTTGCCCAGTTTCACCGCCTCGCCATGCTTTTGGTTCTTCAGGAAGTTGCGGATGTGGGTACGCGCCTTGCCTGTGACGACGAAATCGAGCCACACCGGATTAGGCTGGGCCCACTTGGCGGTGATGACTTCCACGTGGTCGCCGTTGCGCAGTCGGGTACGCGGAGGCACGAGTTCGTGGTTGATCTTGGCGCTGATACAGCGGTCACCGACATCGGTGTGCACTGCATAGGCAAAGTCGATCACGGTGGCGCCCTGCGGCAGTTTTTTGATCTCGCCGTTCGGCGTGAACACGTAGACCTCATCGGAGAACAGATCCACCCTGAGATTTTCCAAGAACTCCCGTGGGTTTCCGGCCTTCTGTTGGATGTCCAACAGGTCCTTCAGCCAATGCAGCGTTCGTTGCGGCAATGAAGTCCCCGAGCCATCGCCGCTCTTGTACAGCCAGTGCGAGGCGACCCCGACCTCCGCCACCCGGTGCATCTCCTCCGTGCGGATCTGCACCTCTACTGACACCCCAAACGGACCGAATACGACGGTATGCAATGACTGGTACCCGTTTGCCTTGGGGATGGCGATGTAGTCCTTAAACCGGCCTGGGATCGGTTTGTATAGATTGTGAACAATGCCAAGCACCCGGTAGCAGCTATCGACCTTGTCGACAACGATACGAAAGGCGTACATATCGTAAACCTGGTCAAACGAGAACTTTTTCTGGCGCATCTTTTTATAGATGCTGTAGAGATTCTTCTCTCGTCCGGTGACCTCGCCCGTAAGACCTTCCTGCTCAAGCTGCGTGGCAATCGCGCGTCGAATCTTCGTGACCACCGCCTTGCGGTTGCCGTGGCGCTTACGTATGGCCTGCTCAAGCACCCGATAACGCTGCGGATACAGGTAACCAAAGCCGAGGTCTTCAAGCTCGTGAAACCACTGGCGCATACCAAGGCGGTTGGCTATCGGTGCGTAGATATCCAACGTTTCCCGTGCGATTGCGCGCCGACGGTCCCGCGGTAAGGCGGCGAGCGTGCGCATGTTATGCAGCCGGTCAGCAAGCTTTATGAGAATGACGCGGATATCGCGACCCATGGCGAGAAGCATCTTGCGGAAATTCTCTGCTTGCTCCTCCTCCTTGGTCTCAAACTCGATCTGGCTGATCTTGCTTACGCCGTCGACGAGCTCCGCCACCTCCTTGCCGAAGTCACTGGCAATTTGCTCCTTCGCGGTCGGCGTATCTTCAATGACATCGTGAAGGATGGCGGCAGCAATGGTCTGCGCATCCAGGCGCATGTCCGCCAGGATGCGGGCTACTTCGACGGGGTGGTGGATGTAGGGCTCGCCGCTGCGTCGAACCTGCCCTTCGTGCGCCTCGGCACCGAAGAGGTACGCACGATAGACGTCAGCAACTTGGTCGGGTTCGAGGTAGCTTTCGAGTCGGTCGCATAGGTCGCCGATCAGGAATCGGCGCGAGGGCAGGATCCTATGATACTGAGCTGTCAGGCTGCTGCGCTTCGTCATCCGCCGCGTCGGCCGCCAGCGCGCCCGGCGCCATAGGGTCGATTGCGTCGTCATCGTCCTCCAGGCCGGGTTGCACGGCCGTGTCGTCAAGAATGGCGCTCGTCACGAAGCCGCCTGCGATTTCTCTCAATGCCAGCACGGTGGGTTTGTCGTTCTCCCGGGCAACGCATGGCTCTGCGCCGATCATCAGCTGGCGCGCGCGCTTGCTGGCCACCAACACCAGCTGGAAACGATTATCAACGTTCTTCAGACAATCCTCGACAGTAATCCGTGCCATTCCTCACCTCGATCTATTTGCCGCAAAATTAAAGCCGCACCATGCGCACGGCTCTATTAATATTGTATTTCACACTGCCGCTGACCGCTAGCTGTCTCCCAGAAGTCTGGCTATATCGACCGCGGGCCGCCGCGGACCAGCGGAATCGCCCCGCACAATGGCCTTGAGATCTTCGAGTGCGGCAGCAAAATCGTCATTCACCACCAAATAATCGAATTCGCGGTAGTGCTTCATCTCTGATACCGCGGTCTGCATCCGGCGCTCGATCACATCGCGCGCATCCTGTCCACGCCCTGCCAGTCGTGCTTCGAGGACCTCACGTGACGGCGGCAAGATGAATATGGTGCTTGCCTGTGGCATCTGCTGTTTGATTGCGTGTGCACCCTGCCAATCGACATCGAAAACGACATCTTTGCCTGCGGCGAGTAAGCGCTCCACGACCTCGCGCGAGGTGCCATAACGGTGATCGAACACGTATGCGTGCTCCAGGAACATTCCGTCCTCGATCATCTCCTGGAACTGCCCTTCGTTTACGAAGTAGTAATCCACGCCGTCTTCCTCGCCCGGGCGTGGCGGACGCGTTGTGTGCGAGATGGAGAAGGCGAGATTGGGCAATGCCCCAACCAACGCCTTCGCCAGGCTGGTCTTGCCTGCGCCCGACGGCGCCGACAGAACAAACAGATTCCCACGTTTCATTCGTTCGGGCACTAAACACCTAGAAATTCATCGCAGAGAGCGCAGAGGCGCAAAGGACGCGAAGTCTTATGATCAAATTTCTCTGCGTGCTCTGCGCCTTGGCGTCCTTTGCGTTTTCTCGCGGAACAACTCACAACCCTAAACCGACGACGCCGGAATCGCTAGCCGCTATTGACGTTATTCAATATTTTGCACCTGCTCGCGCATTTGCTCGATCAGCACCTTGAGTTCGATTGCGGCGTTCGTTAACTGAAGGTCAGCGGATTTGGCTGCCAGGGTGTTGGCCTCGCGGTTAAGCTCTTGCATTAAAAAATCCAAGCGCCGGCCGATCGGCCCCGTCTCAGCTAAGATCCGTTGAACTTCACTGACATGTGTTTGCAAGCGATCGAATTCCTCCTGCACATCCGTCTTTTGAGCCAGCAACGCAATCTCCTGTTCAAGCCTGATTGGGTCGACTTCCTGCTTGAGCTCAGCCAAGCGTTCCTGCAGTCGCTGGCGGAATTGTTGGCGCACATCGGTCAGCGCGCCACGTACGCTACTTAGTACCTGCTGCGTAGTCTGCAGGCGTTGGATGACGATCTGCTGGAGACGCTCACCCTCGCGACCGCGGGTCTCGACAAGCTCACTCAACGCCTGTGACAACAACTCCATGGCCTCTCGACCCAACGCATCGGTATCGAGCTCGACCGTCTTAAGGGCCCCAGGCCAACGCAGAATGTCGATGGCACGCAGCGATGCGCTGTCAGGTGCAAGCGTTCGTATCTTCGCCGACGCATCGACGATCTTCTGGACGACGGCCTGGTTCAACTCGAATTCACCGGTCGAGAGGTCCTTGGGCTGGAAGCGCAGCGTACAATCCACTTTCCCGCGGGCGAGTTGCTGCCCGATCAGTTGTCTGACTTGCGGCTCTAAGCTGCGCAGCTCGTCGGGTAGTCGCGAGATCACTTCCAGGTAGCGGTGGTTCACGGAGCGAAGCTCCCAAACCAGGCTACCCCATGGCGTGTCCCGGTCGCGACGGGCAAAGGCGGTCATGCTGAATGTCATCCGAATTCCTCGCGGTTGGCCACCGGATAGGCGCGCCGCATCCGGGGACGGGGCGTGCTGTCGCTAGTTTCGCCATTTTAAGCTATGTTTGATAATGGTAAACGTAGGAGGCTTGGACTCGTCTGCCGAGGGGGTTTTGACAACGCCTGCGCGTGTGTGCTCCTGTCGCGGGCGGCCCCAATGCCACCCCGTCGCAAAAACAAGTTGACTGAAGAGGAGGCGGCGGGGCAAATAAGCTTGCGCTTCGAAGTGGCATGAAAGAGCTAGCGGCTGCGCTCCCGAATGGATTCCTGTTACACGGATACCGCATCGAGCGAACCCTCGGTGGCGGCGGCTTTAGTATTGTGTATTTGGCGACGCATGTCGAAAACGGCTCCCGGGTCGCCATCAAGGAATACCTGCCCCTCGACCAGGCTCGGCGACTGGAAGATGCCAGTGTCGAAAGCATTTCCGGCGAGCCGTCGAATACCTTTCGCAAGGGCATCAAGCGTTTCTTCGACGAAGCGGCAGCGCTGGCGAAGGTCAGTCACCCTAATATCGTTCATGTGACCGATTTCTTCCGCGCCAACAACACCGTTTACCTGGTGATGGAGTACGAGCGCGGCAAAGATTTGCGTTCCTATATCAAGCGACACTCGGGCCGATTGAGCGAAAAATTCATTCGTAAGGTGTTCCCGCAACTTCTGCTCGGCCTGTGGGAGCTGCACAAGAACCAGCTGCTGCATCTTGATATCAAGCCGGCCAACATCTATTTGCGCCCGGGTGGACGACCACTGCTACTCGACTTCGGTGCCGCGCGCATGCTGGCCATAGACGAGGATAAGCCGCAGGGCCCACATACCCTCACCATGGGCTTTGCCCCCATCGAGCAACATCGACACGGCGAAGTCGGGCCTTGGACCGACATCTACGCGGTCGGCGCTACCATGTGGGCGTGCATGAGTGGGCGCGCGCCACCCGCCGCTACCGACCGCGCCGTCCTCGATACCTTAAAGCCGGCGGTGCGCACTTTTGGGCGACATTACTCGCGTCCGCTGCTCGAGGCCGTCGATTGGTGCCTGAAGATGGACGCCGCGTCACGGCCGCAAAGCGTGCAGGAGTTGCTTGACTTCATGAATCAGAGCTGGCTCGCCAAGCTCGAAGAAGGTCGCGGCGGATACTTGCAGCGTGTACTGATGTGGCTGCGCAACGTGAGCCTGGTGAGATAGCGCGAACATGAAATACCAGCTCGCTAGTCACAGCGCTGTCGGAGGTCGCTCCAGTAACCAGGACCGGGTTGCGCACGCCGAGCGCGAAAACGCTGTACTCCTGGCCGTTGCCGATGGGCTCGGCGGACATGCCGGGGGTGATCTGGCGGCAGAGGCCCTTACACAGACAGCGGTGCGCGCATTCGAGCGCATCAAGCAGCCGTTGATCACACAGCCTTCGGCCTTTCTCGCCCTCACGATCCTGCAAGCACATAACGCGATCGTCCAATACGCGAGAGCGGCCGACTCGGGGATTGCGCCGCGAACGACCTGTGTGCTGTGTCTCGTACAGGAGGGGTATGCCTACTGGGCGCACGTGGGCGACAGCCGGTTGTATCACTTTCGCGAAGGTAAGCTGTTAACACGTACGCTCGATCACACGGCAACGGAACGGTTGCGGGAAGATGGCGTGATCACAGAAGACGAAATGTTGAGCCATCCTGAGAAGAGTCGGCTATTGAAGTGTGTCGGTGGACCGTATAAACCGACTATCAGCCTGGGTGAGGAAACCGCGCTACAACGTGACGATACCCTGCTTCTTTGCAGCGACGGCGTGTGGGAGGCTTTCAGCGCCAGCGAGCTCGTGGCTTATCTCGCGTATGACTCGCTGGACGAAGGCATCGAGGAGATGTTTATCGAAGCGGAAGAGCGAAAGCACGAGGCCTGCGATAACATGAGCGCCGTATGCCTGCACTGGCTAGACGCCGCGCCGACAAGTCCGCCCCTGCAGGCCAATCCCGTGCTGAGTGTCGACCAGGACGCGCTGTGGGAAATCGCCAAGAACAAGATGCTTGCGCAAAGAACACAGCTGAAAGGACCGAGCGCGAAGCGGTCGCCAGACAAACCACGTGTAGCGGCACCGCCCGGACTCGGGCACAAGAAGAAGTCGATCAAGAGCGAGCTGCGAGAGATCGAGAAATACATCAAGAAGCTCGAGCAAAAGCAGTGACCTCATGCTGCGCGCGTTTTATTGGTCGCAGTGCGGACGTAGAATAGGGTATCGACGGGGCATCGTGCCCCTTTTCGCCGGAAGCTGCGCTGATGCGACCCAGTGGACGCAAGCCTGATGAATTGCGCGCCGTAACGATTACGCGACGCTTCACCCGCCACGCCGAGGGTTCCGTGCTGGTTGAGTTCGGTGACACTCGCGTGATCTGTACCGTGAGCGTCGACGAAAAGGTGCCGAACTTCCTCAAAGGCAGCGGCCAGGGCTGGGTGACGGCCGAGTACGGCATGCTACCGCGCTCGACCTCCCAGCGTATGCCGCGCGAAGCGGCACGGGGGAGACAGGGCGGCCGCACCATGGAAATCCAGCGTCTGATCGGCCGCGCGCTGCGCGCGGCTATCGACCTCAAGCTCCTCGGCGAGCGTACGCTGACGGTGGACTGTGACGTCATCCAGGCGGACGGCGGGACGCGCACCGCCTCAGTCACCGGCGGGTGTGTGGCGCTGGTCGATGGTATCGCCTACCTGAAAGAACGCGGTCTCATCGCCGACGACCCTTTCCGTCATCTGGTGGCGTCGGTTTCCGCCGGCATCTACGAGGGCGAGGCGGTGCTGGACCTCGATTACGCCGAGGACGCCAATGCCGCGACCGACATGAATTTCGTGATGGACGACAGCGGCCGTTTCATCGAGGTTCAGGGCACGGCCGAGGGCGAGCCCTTCACGCTCGAGCAAATGCTAGCCATGACCGAGCTAGCCCGAGCTGGCATCAGCACCCTCATCGAACATCAACGCCGCGTCCTCGGCCTAGCGGCATGAGCGCGCGTATCGTCCTTGCCAGTAACAACCCGGGTAAGGTGCGTGAGATCAGCCGCTTGGTCGCCGACCTGGAGCTGAGCGTCATCCCGCAAGGGGAGCTCGGCGTACCCGAGATAGAAGAAACGGGCCTGAGCTTTGTCGAGAACGCGATTCTGAAAGCGCGCAACGCAGCGAGTCATACCGGCCTTGCCACGATCGCCGATGATTCGGGACTCGAGGTCGATGCGCTCCGCGGCGCCCCCGGCATTCACTCGGCGCGGTATGCCGGCGCGAACGGCTCGGACCAAGCCAACATCGAGCGCTTGTTGACAGAGCTGGCCGATGTCCCCGAAGCACAACGCACGGCGCGTTTTCAATGCCTCATGGTCTACCTGCGCCACCCTGCCGACCCCACGCCGATCATTTGTCAGGGCACATGGGAAGGTCGCATTCTCTTTGCGCCGCGCGGCGCACGGGGCTTCGGTTACGACCCGGTGTTCTTCGTGCCCACGCACGACTGCTCGGCCGCCGAGCTGCCGGCAGATATCAAGAACCGGCTCAGTCATCGGGGACAAGCGTTAAGAAAACTGCTGGCAGTCTTATCCAGGTCTAGCGCTCGCTCGTAACCACCCTCGGGCAGAGCGGAAGAAGTCCATCCAACTTGGTGACAGTGAGTTAGAGTCTCTGCCCGCGAACGGCGGCCAATCCTCATCACCTGCGAGCCGACCGCAACAGCGGCGCCCGGAAATCCTCTTGCACGTGTAGAATGGTTGCAGAAGCAGAAGCACTGCGCGGATATCACGTCGGTATTTACTTTGGCCCGAATCCTGCCGCTGTCACTCTACGTGCACCTTCCCTGGTGTGTACACAAGTGCCCCTATTGCGATTTCAACTCCTATCGCGCGCCGGAGCAGATCGACGAGCACGTCTATGTCGGTGCGCTGCTTCGCGATCTTGATCAGGACCTGCCGCGTGTGTGGGGACGGCGGATCATGTCAATCTTCTTAGGCGGCGGCACACCGAGTTTATTCCAGCCCGAGTCGATCGATGTGTTGCTCTCGGGCATCCGTGCGCGCTTGCCGTTTGACGCCGATACGGAAGTAACGCTCGAGGCCAATCCCGGTACCGTGGACACGGCACGCTTTCACGGCTTTCGCGAGGCCGGCATCAATCGACTTTCCATCGGTATCCAGAGCTTTGATCCTGCGGCGCTCAAACTGCTGGATCGCATTCACGGACGCGAGGAGGCACTGCGCGCCGTTGACGCGGCCCGCACGGGGGGTTTTACCAACGTCAACGTCGATCTCATGTTTGGCTTGCCGCAGCAAAGCCTTGACCAGGCGATGGCCGATGTGAAAAGGGCCGTCGGCCTCGGACCCGATCACGTCTCGCTTTATCAGCTGACGATCGAGCCGAACACGGTCTTCTGGGCCAAACCGCCGACCCTACCGGACGACGAGACCGTGTGGGAAATGCAGCAACAGTTGCAAACGCTGCTTGCGCAAAGCGGCTATCGTCAGTACGAGGTTTCGGCATATGCGCGCGAGGGCAAGCGCTGCCGGCATAATTTGAATTACTGGCAGTTCGGCGACTACCTCGGTATCGGGGCCGGTGCGCACGCCAAAATCAGCGACAGCCAAGGCGTCACGCGGTTGGCGAAGCTGAAACAGCCCAATGCCTACGTCGCCAAGGCCGGCACGCCGGCCGGTATTGCCAGCGAGCAACGCTTGTCACCTCAGGACGCGACCATCGAATTCATGATGAACGCGTTGCGTCTCACGGAGGGCTTTCCCACCCATCTGTTCCAGGAACGTACCGGTCTGCCGCTGTCATTCGTGATGCCGGCCTTGCGTGCCGCCGTCGCCAAGGGCTTGCTCAACTGGAACGTGCAGACGATACGACCGAGCGAACTCGGAAAGCGTCTACTGAATGATTTGCTCTGTCTCTTCCTGCCGGCTGAGGATGCCGAGTTCGAGCGCGCGCCGGCCACTGGCGTGCGCACGGTGGACACGCAGGCGAGCTAGCTGCCGAATACCTTTCGCAGTAGCTCGGTCGTGCGGGCGATGGGATCTTCGCGGATGCGTTTTTCTTCCTGTGTAATCATATAGAAGAGGCCGTCGAGCGCTTTGCGCGTGACGTATTCGTCCAGATCCAACCCGCGCGTGTCGACCAGACTGGTGGCGGCCGCTTTCTGCACGAATCGCTTATAGTAAGCGGTTACACCTACCTCGCTCGTGGCGCGCGCGACGACTGGCTGAAATGCCGCCGTCAGCCGCGCCTGCGCATGCCGGCGAAAGTACTGTGTCGCTGCGTCGTCTGCGCCTTGCAGAATACCGATGGCGTCTTGGATCGTCATCGCCTGTATGACATCGAGAAAGATCGATTTGGCTTTGGGCGCAGCTGTCTCGGCAGCGCGATTGAGACTGGTGACGAACTGCTCCGCGTACTTGCCGGCGCCGATGCGCCGCAATAGGCTCTCCGCGCGCTGCAACTGATCGGGCACGGGAATGTGCACGGGCGGATTCTTTAAATAACCGTTGACCTGTCCCAGCGTTCCCACCGCCCGCTGCGTGCCGTGCTCAAGCGCCTGCCTCAAGCCGGCAGCGACGGTTTGCGCGTCAAGCGGCTTGTCGCGTGCACGATACTCATCATACTGCTCTTTCACCCAATCGGTACTACAGCCCGGTACGAGTGTGGCCATTACAACGAGGGACAGAATCAGGGTATGTCGCATTTCTCAAGCATGGCAGATCCAAAAGCCTGTGCAACGCCAGACCACAGGGTAAATCCGTTAAAATAGCCACGATGTTAGTCTAGACCTGCTAACGCGCAGAAGCAGCGATATCATTTCTGTGGACTAAGGCGTTCCATATTATCTTTGATTATCTTTGTGGCGACGTGGCTTGCCGGGCTGTCCTATCTGCCACGGCTTTATGTTTGCCATGTCATGGCCGACGATGCCGTGGGCATCGAACGTTTCAAGGTCATGGAGCGCAAGCTCTTCTCTGCATCATGACACCGAGCGCAGTCCCCGCCGTGGCCCTTGGGAGGTGGCTTTGGCTGGTGTATGACTTCACCGGTACCTGATTACACACCAAGCTGGTGCTGGTGCTGATCGCATATCACTTTTACCGCGGCAAAGTCTTGCTAGACTTCAAGCAGGATCGCACCCGCCGCGGGCACGTGTATTACCGCTGGCTCTGTACTTGTCCTCATCGCCAGCGTGGGGCTTGTCGTCGTTAAAACCGTCAGCTAGCATGCCTACTGTAACATATTGATAGTCATAGGGTTTTTCCGTGTAGGGAAACGCCCAAAGCATCGCACACAGGCCTAAGACATTGGATCCGGTCACACATCTCATGAGCGGCGCGCTGCTGGCGCGCGCGACCGCGCCGACAACACCGCGCCCTGACCAGCTGCCGACTCGCACGCGCGTGCTAGTGGGCGTGGTCGCCTCGGCCTTTCCTGATATTGACCTCGTGTGGCGCTTCATCGATCCGCTGGCTTATCTAGCCTACCACCGCGCCTGGCTGAACTCCGTGGTGCTGTGGCCGTTATGGGCGCTGCTGCTGGCGTTATTGTTCAGCGCGCTCTGGCGTCATCGTTACCGCTGGCGCGCCTTCGCCGGGGTGTNNCCCGATCTCCTATGCGCGCCTGGCGTGGTCGACCACATTCATTATCGACCCCTATCTGACGGCCATCGTTGCCAGCGGTCTCGTCGGCTCCCTGCTGTGGCGCGCCAGCCGTGCGCCCGCAGTGAGTGCGGTAGCGGTGCTGGCATGCTATATCGGCGCCCAGGCAATCTTGCACGAGCGCGCCCTGACGATCGCCGGACACTATGCCGCTGAGCGCGGCCTTGAAACGGCGAGCATCGATGCGTTGCCGCAACCCTTCTCACCGTTCAACTGGATGCTCGTCGTCACCGAGGATGAGCGTTACCACCTTGCCTACGTGAGCCTGCTGCGTAAACGCGTGCCCGATCCACCCTCGACAGATGCCGGCACCTTGCGCCGTGCCTGGGCCGCCTACCTGCCGGTCGCGTTAGCCCAGTGGCAAGAGATTCCCCGCTTCGGTAACACCGACGGCGAGGCGGCACTAGCGCGTGCGGCGTGGAAGCAAGACGGCTTGCGTACCTATCGTGCGTTTGCGCTGTTTCCCGCGCTCTACCGCATCGATCACCACAGCGGCACCTGTGTCTGGTTCAGAGATTTGCGCTTTGCGCTTGTCGGCCGCGAGCCGCCGTTCGCTTTCGGATTGTGTCGCACCGACGAGCGCTCTCGCTGGCAGCTTTATCGCCTAACGAGCGCCGGCAAGCAGGCGCTTGACTAGCCTAGTGCATGTCGATCGGATCGACGTCCAGCGACCAGCGCACGCGTTTGCCGGCCGGCGTCTCTTCCAGGCGCGTCAACCAGCGCGAGAGAAAGCGGTGCAGGGCGCCTCGCTGTCCTGCTTGAACCAGTAGCTGCGCCCGGTAACGCCCGGCCCGGCGCTCCATCGGCGCCGGCAGCGGATCCATGAGCTCGACCTCGGCGTCCTTGCGAAAGTCCTGCCCAAGACGGTGGGCGACTTGCACAAAGTGTAATGCCGTCTGCGGCTTGGGCGATTCCGCCCGCAGCAGCGCGAAGTGCACAAATGGCGGATAGTGCGCCGCGCAGCGCTCCGCCAGGGCATGGCGCGCGAACCCAAGATAGTCGTGACGACGCAGCGCCGAAAAAACCGGATCCCCCGGATGGAAGGTCTGAATCCACACAACGCCCGGCTTGACGCCGCGACCGGCGCGACCGCTCACCTGAATGATCTGTTGCACCAATTGTTCGCTGGCGCGGAAATCCACGCTATAGAGACGCTGGTCAGCATTGAGCACGCCTACGAGCGTGACATTGGGGAAGTCATGTCCCTTTGAGAGCATCTGCGTGCCCACCAGTATATCGGCCTCACCGCGATCGATGCGGCGCAAGGTTTCCTCGAGCGCTCCTTTGCGCCGGGTGCTGTCGCGATCGACGCGAACGATGCGCGCGTGCGGAAACAGGCGCGCGAGCGCGCTTTCGACGCGTTCCGTGCCTTCGCCGAGGGCATGCAAGTTCGCCACACCACATTCCGGGCAAGTCGATGGTAAGACACCCTCGCCGCCACAATGGTGACAACGCAGCCGTTGGCTGCGACGGTGCAGGGTCAACCTGGCATCGCAACGCGGACACGGTGCAAGCCAGCCGCAGTCATGACACATGTAGAGCGGCGCATAGCCCCTGCGGTTGATGAACAGCAGGCTTTGCTCCCCGGCCGCGAGGCGTTGCTCGAGCTGTTCCAGCAGGGGCGGCGACAAGCCGTCGGTCAGCGGCAAACGCCGCAAGTCGAGCAGGTGGATCTCCGGAAGCACCGCCGAACCGGCGCGATCGGGCAAATCCAGCTGCTGATACTTGCCGCTGTGCACGTGCTGCAAGGTGTCGAGCGATGGCGTCGCCGAACCGAGCACAACAGGAATAGCGCAGCGATGGGCGCGCATCACTGCGACATCACGCGCGTGGTAGCGAAAACCGTCCTGCTGCTTGTATGAAGCGTCGTGTTCCTCGTCGACGATGATCACCCCTGGTGAGCGCAAGGGTGCGAACACGGCTGAACGCGTACCGATGACAATCCCGGCTTGGCCGTCACGCGCCGCGAGCCAGGCCGACAGGCGTTCGTGATCACTCAATCCTGAGTGCAGCACAGCCACGGGCACGCCAAAGCGTGCGCGCACACGCGCAACGATTTGGGGGGTCAGTCCTATCTCGGGTACCAGCACCAGCGCCTGTTGGCCGCGGGCTACCACCTTTTCGATCACGTCGAGGTACACCTCCGTCTTACCGCTGCCGGTGATACCGTGCAGCAGAAAGCTCTGGTATGTACCGAGTGACCCAGTGATCGCCGCCGCCGCCGATTGCTGCGCTGCGCTCAGCGGTGGGCCGGGCGTGAGCATAGCTCGGGCCGGCGGCTCGATGTCTCGCGGCTGCACTCGAATCCAAGCCTTGGCCTCAAGCTGACGGGCGGCCGCCCGCCAGCCCGGTGAAACTTGCGCCAGTGCCGCTGCATCGAGCCCGTCAGGCGCATTGGCGAGCGCAGTCAAGATTTTCTTTTGCAACGGCGCACGCGCGGGGGGATCACCGATCACCGCCTGTCCCACGGCGGTGAGTCGCCAAACCGGGGGTTGTGCCAGCGTCAGATCACGGCCCTGGCGAAGGCTTGCCGGCAGGGCGGCCTTCAACACCTCTCCCAGGGGATAGTGATAGTAATCGGCTGCCCATTGCAGAAGCGCGAACAGGTCCGGCGGCAATACCGGCTCGTCGTCGAGGATGCGTACGACCGGCTTGAGGCGCTCGCGTGTGATGGCTGCCTGCTGGGCAACGTCGACGAGAAAGCCCACGAGCTCGCGTCGGCCGAACGGGACACGGACACGGACACCGGGCCGCAGGTGGATCGCGCCGTCGCCCGCCGCGTAATCGAAACAGCGGCGCAACGGCGCCGGTACCGCAATGCGAAGGACAGATGTCGACGCCGTCATGGCGGCAATTTAGCACAGCGTCGAACTGCCGATGCGTGCGCGTATCGCCACGTCCCTGTCCCCGCGCCTAAGTCCCTGTCAAGCAAACGGGATTAAGGTTATTAACAGATTCTGTATATGAACCTGTGGATAAGCCTGTTGGTAACTGTTCCGGCCTCGGTGCTAGTGCCGAAGTTTTGATGGACTGAGCCGCTTTGATCAAAAATTAGGCGACTGCCACTTAGGTAATTATTTCAATGGCTTAAGTTAAACGCCGGGCGCCATCCCGGTCACCCGGACACCCGCGAGCAGATGCCATTACCCCGACTTCAGCGTCCTGTGTATATCCAGTCGACGAGCCCCACTGATCGGCCGACGAGCGGCAGGGGTAGGTCGGCCGTATACTGGGAATTCACCAACGAGGGCTGACAGATGGGATTACTCATTGATGGAAAATGGTCGCCCGAACCGGCGGTCACCGACGCCGGTGGCCGCTTCATTCGCCCGAGCACGCAGTTCCGCCGCTGGATCCGCAGCGATCGCGCCTCGGACTTCCGTCCGGAAGCCGGTCGCTACCATCTCTATGTGTCTTACGCTTGCCCGTGGGCGCACCGCACGCTCATCATGCGAGCGCTTAAAGGGCTCGCGGGCACGATCTCGCTGGCCGTGGTCGACCCGCTCATGGGTGAGCAGGGCTGGCATTTCAGCGACGGCCCGGGCTGCGTGCCGGATACGGTCAACGGGGCGCACTATTTGAGCGAGGTCTACGTCAAGGCGAATACGCACTACACGGGCCGCGTGACGGTGCCCGTGCTCTGGGACCGGGAACAGGAAACGATTGTGAACAACGAGTCGCGCGAGATCATGCGCATGTTTGACACAGTGTTTTCAGACGTCGCGGCGAATCCAATCGATTTTTGCCCGGCACCGCTGGCCGAAGAGATCGACACGACGATCGATGCCCTCTACGACGCCGTCAACAACGGCGTGTATCGAGCCGGCTTCGCGCGCACCCAAGAGGCGCACGAGGAAGCCGTCGCCGAGCTGTTTGAGGCGCTTGATCACTGGGAGCAGCATCTCGCGAAACAGCGCTACCTTTGCGGTCGCACCGTCACTGAAGCGGACTGGTGTTTTTTCACGACGCTGCTCCGCTTTGACATGGTCTATTACACGCATTTCAAGTGCAACCTGCGGCGGATTGTCGACTACCCGAACATCTGGAACTACCTCAAGGAGCTGTATCAAATGCCGGGTGTCGCGGCGACTTGTAACTTCGCGCATATCAAGCAGCATTACTTTCGCAGCCACGCCTCGCTGAACCCGCGAGGTATCGTTCCTGTCGGCCCAATTATCGACTTCCGCGAGCCCCATGACCGTGATCGCCTCAAGTAGGCAGGGACGCCCCTATGTCGCTTTGGTCTGAGATTGCCAGCCACATCGCCGCCGAAACAGGCACCTCCTTTCACGTCCGTCGGCAACGTTCAGTCGGGGGCGGTTGCATCAACTCGGCGGCGATTCTTGAAGGCAATGAACGCCAGTTCTTCGTGAAGCTGAATCAGGCCTCACAAATCGAGATGTTCTCCGCCGAGCTCGAAGGCCTGCGCGAGATCCAGCAGAGTCACACGCTGCGGGTGCCCACACCCATATGCTGCGGCAACGCACAGGGCTATGCCTATCTCGTGCTGGAGTATGTTCCGCACGGAAGACCCACCGAGCACAGCATGGAGCAGTTCGGGCGCGGCCTGGCGCAAATGCATGCCGTCACCAGCGAGCGCTATGGCTGGCGGCGCGACAACACCATTGGCTCCACGCCGCAAGTGAACACGCAGTGCGATGGCTGGAGTGAATTCTGGCGCAAATACCGCCTTGAGTTTCAACTGCGGCTGGCCGCGAACAATGGCTACGGCGGCACGTTGCAAAGCAAAGGCGAGGCCTTGCTTGGCGATTTGGGTGCGTTATTCCACGACTACGTGCCACAGCCTTCGCTGCTTCACGGCGATCTGTGGTCCGGTAACTACATGATCGATGATCAGGGCAGCCCTGTCATTTTCGACCCCGCTGTGTACTACGGCGACCGGGAGGCCGACCTGGCGATGACCGAACTGTTCGGAGGATTTCCCGCGCGCTTCTACGATGCCTACGGCGATGCCTATCCCTTGCACTCGGGGTACGCGCTGCGCAAGACCTTGTACAACCTGTATCACGTGCTGAACCATCTCAATCTGTTTGGCGGCGGTTATCGCCGCCAAGCCGAAGGCATGATCGACGCGCTGTTAAGCGCCATCCATTGATGCCGGCGGTCCATTGTTTTCGGCCCGGTGTGCGACTGTGAGTGCCAAAAGAACTCTCGTGCTGTTAGCGGCGCTGGCGTTGATGCTGATCGCGCTGCCACTGCTCGGCATCTCGCTGGCAGGCGTGCCGCTCGCGCCGTATTTGCGTTTCCCGCCGGATACCCGCTTCGTCGCCCACGCGACGTTCTCGTGGCCCGTCTTTTGGTTGCTGAGCGCGCTGACCATTGTCTGCGCCCTCCCGTTCATATACCGCGTTGCGCGCGCGTCCGACCGGGCCACTCGGACTCCACCGGTATCGAGCTTTCCATGGTGGGGATGGCTGGGCGTGGCGATCCTGACGCTCGCCTGGTGGCTTGCGTGGAATCGCTTTTCCTGGTTTGAACCTTGGCAGGCATTCACCTTCAGTCCGCTTTGGTTCGGTTACATTCTGGTGATCAACGCTCTCACGTGGCGACGCAGTGGACAGTGCATGCTGCGCAATCGCCCGTATTACTTCATCGCCTTGTTTCCGCTCAGCGCAGCTTTCTGGTGGTCTTTCGAGTATCTGAACCGCTTCGTGCAGAACTGGTACTACGTGAGCCCAGGGCTGTTCAGTCGCTGGGAATACTTTTTGTATGCCACCTTGCCCTTTGCCACCGTCTTGCCTGCGGTACTGGGTACGCGCGAATGGCTGGCATCGTACCCGCGCGTCAGCGCGGGTCTGGCGTCGGCCTGGCGCCTTCGCCCGCGGGCGCCCAGGCTCATCGCCGCGATAGCGCTCACGCTGGCGGCGGTGACGCTGACCGCGATTGGCGTGTGGCCGGACTATTTCTATCCGTTCTTGTGGCTCTCGCCACTCTTGGCCATTACAGGGCTACAGGGACTCATGGGAGAAAAAACGATCTTCGCACCGCTCAGCCACGGCGACTGGCGTGTACTGTGGCAGGCCGCTCTGGCGGCATTGTTGTGCGGCCTGTTCTGGGAGCTATGGAACTACAAGAGCCTGGCCCATTGGCGTTACTCCGTTCCCTTCGTGCAACGCTTCGAGATCTTTCACATGCCGCTGCTCGGGTACACCGGCTATCTGCCGTTTGGACTCGAATGCCTGGCCGTGGCGAGTCTGCTCGAGCGAAGTCGAAGGTAGAAGACTCAGCGCCGCGCCGACTGGGCTGCGAGTGCGGATGATCTTTCAGTGCCCGCGCCACTGACCGGACGACCGTCCCACTTCCCCGCCACAAACTCCATGAGCTCTACGCTCACGTGACCAATTTTCAGCTGCGCGTCTGCGCGCACGATGGGCCTGTTGGGATGATCGGGCACGAGCCACAGGTCGACGCTGCGCCTGCGTAGCGGCTCTTCTCTAAAATACGCCTGCAGCTTGAGCCTCAGCGCTCTAAAGGTACCTGCGGGAACCGTGAGCGTTTCATAACCAACGGGATTTGCCTCAAGCCGCAGATTCTTGCCGGAGGCGTACAGCAGCGTGCGCTCGACCTTGCCGATTTCGTAGTGCTTTGCGCGCAGGTAATAGATGGCCGAAAGCACATCGGTGGCGCCGTAGGAAAGCGCAACCTCCTCCGTGTGCGCGCGTTTCCCGAATCGTTTCGTGTATTCAGTAACCTTGCAGGCATCTTGCTCGAATGTGAGCACCCGCCGCTTGTGCGTGCGCCTGGCCAACATGGCCTGTCCCTCTTGCTCGTACCAATAAGCGATTGCACCGAAGTCCCACGGCCGCGACAGCGCGAGCACCGAACCCTGGCCATCGTAGATACGTTTATACCAATCGCCAGTGTATACCTGCATGCGAAACGCCCGCTGCCAGCTGCCATGGTTGTTGGCCGGCGGGTCTACTTCCATCACACTGAATCCAGCGGCTATCCCCATGTAGGTCACGCTGTAGCGCGCGCGCTCGCCGGGCTGAAAGGGCATGTCACGATAAACGTCCTGAACGGTGGTCTCGGGCGCCGGCGGGCGCGGATCGGGACAGATCGCGCCGCTGTCGGCATGGGCGTGTAGCGGCGCAGTGCTCATCAGCAGGACCGTGGCACCAAGCGACAGGCAGGCAGAAAGAATCGAGCGGGTAAGGCGCGTACAACCCATGGGACCGGAACGGCCGAGGCAGTCTAGTTACGAAAGAGCTTGCCCGAGCCGCATACAGGCGTCAATTTTTTAGATCCGCAGGCGGCAAGGGTCCATAGACTCCGGGTTAACGACTGGCCCCGGCCAGGTAGGGGTTCTGCTTAGGCAGGCAGCAACAAGGGGCGCAACATCCATGCGACCGTCCAGTGGCCGCCGTCGCGCTCCAGGCACACTACACTGCCCGGTTCGAAGGTCACCAGGCCGACATCGGCTTTACCCACAAGCAGACGCGAGACCAGCCTCGACATGAACGGCAAGTGGCCGACAAGCATGACATCCTCGGTCCAGCTGTCGATTTGCTCCGCCCAGGGCTCCGGGTCATCGAGCGGGTTCATGCCGCGGACTGCTTGCAAGGGTGCGCCGCGGGCGATCTCGCACGCCAGGATTTCAGCGGTTTGCTGCGCGCGCGTCTTGCCACTGTGAAGCACGCGCGTGATGCCAAGGACCTGGCCTGCAAGCAGCGCGGCCACGCGCTCGGCGTCGGCGCGGCCATTCGCGCTTAAGGGGCGGGCAGGGTCGACATCCTCGGGCAGGGCGTCCCCGTGCTGCACCAGATAGAGCAGCATCTCAGGCGTGGCTTAGTGCCGCGTGAGACTCGACGCGAAGCTCTGGGCGCCCGAAGTAGTAGCCCTGCGCCCACTGAATACCGATCTCCCGTAGCAGGTCGGCGGTGACCGCGTCTTCGACCCACTCGGCAAGCGTGACCAGGCCGAGGTCTTCGGCGATATCCCGGATACCGCGCAAAATGCTGCGTACCCGCGTCTCCCGCGTGGCACGACGCACGAGCTCGCCGTCTATCTTGAGGTAGTCAACTGGCAGATCGGCGAGATACTGAAACGATGAATAGCCACTGCCAAAATCGTCGATCGCCAGCCGCATGCCGTAGTCGAGAAACGGGCGCAACATCTGTCGCACTTCGCGTGCGTTATTCAGAAACTCCCACTCGGTGATTTCGAAAACGAGCCGGCTGCCACCGGAACCGTTAGCCAGGGAGTCGCGAAAGCAATCGGCGAACGGCCTGAGTACGTCATCGATCAGGTCACGATGATGCAGGAGATCGGCGGAAACGTTTACGAAGTGTGTCACCGCACCGGCTGTGCTTCCCTGCTCACGCAGTCGGGCAAGCATCTGGCCGATGACCTGGGCATCGATACTGCGTACCATCCGCAGCTGATTCGCCGCCGGAATGAAGCCGGCGGCTTCGAGCAGACCCCCGTCCTCGGTAATGATTCGGGCAAGCGCCTCTTCACCCACGACCCTGCCGCTGGCGAGATCAACGATGGGCTGATACGCCGATCGCAAACGCCCCGCCTGCAGTGCGGCCTCCAGCTGGCCGGCGATTGAGAACAGGCCGCGCCCTTCGCGGCTGCTCCTCACCACGCGGTTGCGTCCACGGCGTTTGGCGCCGTACAAGGCCGCGTCGGCGCTTGTGAGTACCTTATCGGCACGATCCCCGGACTGCGGGTAATGCGCCAGCCCGAGACTGACACTGATAGGAATCGAGTGACCTTCCGCCTCGACCGGCTGCTCCGCAACCTGTATGCGCAAACGCTCGGCAATCGCAGTGCCCTGTGCATCATCGGCATCGGGCAATACACACAAGAACTCGTCGCCACCCCAACGCCCAATCCAGTCGCCTTCGCGCAAGGAGCGCCGTGCAATGCGCGCTACCGTCACCAGCGCCTTGTCGCCCGCGGCATGGCCATAGGTGTCGTTGACGGACTTCAGGCAATCCAAGTCAAGCAACAGTACGCCGTAGGGGCGTCCATGACGCTGCGAGCGCGCGTGCTCACGCTCGAGAATCTTGTGCAACGCATTACGGTTGAGCAGACCGGTGAGGGCATCGACGGTCGCGAGGTCCTGCAAGTGTTTACGCAGTGCCACTTGCTCGAGCGCCGCCTGACCGAGTCGTGCAAAAGCCAGGAAAGAGTCGACGCCAACGCGGCTGAAGTAGTCCGACTGGTCCGCATACAGCACGACCACGCCTTGTTCATCTGCGCTCGGATGGCTGAACGGCAGCGAGATGCAGGTCTCGAGATTATGTGCCAGCGCACTTTCGCGTCCCGGACCAAATTCCCTGTCCTTGCGTATATCGGCAATGACCGGCGAAGAGCTGGCTTGCCCGCCAGGAGGCTCAGACGCGGATCGCAAGCGCGGGCCGCCACCCCACCAGACTACGTCCTTCGCCGATCCCGACGCGGGGCCGACCGCATAGTTGGGACGGGACAACCCGCCGCCGGGCTTGGCCATATACATACACGCGAGACGAATACGTGGGGAAGCATTAACAAAGATATCGCAGGCGCAGCGCAAAATGGCATCGGGATCTTGCGCCGCCGCTAAGCGTGCAGACGCCGACAACAACGCGCGACTTAAGGCGTCTCGCTCCCGTAGCAGTTCGAGCGGCGCTTCCTCGCCTTGTACACCGGTCTGCAAAAAGGCCATCAAGTGCCGCCCTTCGTTGTTCGCTGATGCCGACGGGCTCATGGACTGCGGCTCGCCAGCGATCACTGCTCTTGTTCCCTGAGGCCGAACACGTGC
>JABAOD010003607.1_pt1 | contig 46273 bp, 46 predicted proteins | sample 7062151 | NCBI WGS metagenome assembly JABAOD01 (sample SAMN14538626, study PRJNA623070) | marine sediment metagenome | biome: marine biome [ENVO:00000428]; feature: marine pelagic biome [ENVO:01000023]; material: deep marine sediment [ENVO:00002113] | place: India: Gulf of Khambhat ... | reverse complement strand
TTGCGGTATTCTCATTCGTGAGAATACCCCAGCGGACGCGGAGGGGTGTGCCAATTCTGGTTGGGTCCTAAGGGTCAAAGTGATACTGGCCCACGTAGACATAGCCGGGCAGCCACTCGAGGCTTCCCTGTCCATGGATGCCCGCCAGGCCACCAGTGCCATCGAGGATTACCCATGAACTGGATTGCAGGACGCTGCCGATGCCGTCGGTCCAGCGATACCAGACCTGGAATATCAGTGTGCCTGATTTACCATGAGAGGTACTTTACAAAGTAAAGAAGGCGTAGAACCGCTTCTAAGGCCATCGGTTGAGGGAGTCAAGGGTTTTCTACCTAGAGATCCACGCCTACGGACCGATTCGGGACATATTGACGCTATGCTAACGATTCCGCCAAGGCGTTAGCGATTGTAAACTTTCAGGAAAGGAGAGTCCACGCCTAGGCCCCTCGATTAGGCTAAGTCAGTTGAGTCACGGATTCGGACTGAATGTGATACGCCGCGGACCGGATTCGAACCGGTGACCACTCGGTATCTGCCGGATTAACAGCCGAGAGCTCCACCAGACTGAGCTACCGCGGCCAGAGGTACATACGACCAGCGCCTTCAAAAAGATTCGCACACCATCAAAGGGCCCTCTTCAGCGTGGTGACAGTGTCGCTCATCTCGTCCAGGACTACCCTCAGCTTCTCAAGGAAGGGCTCCAGGCTCTCGGTGACCACGGCCCCATCTGGGGAGGGTTTTACCAGGCCCTCCTGCTCAAGTACCCTCAGAGTGTATCTGACCTTGTGCTGGGGATACCCCAGCAGCTCCGACAGCTTTATGATGCCGATGGGTTGCTTCTCCTTCACAACCTTCAACAGCGTAACATGTCTCCTAAGCAGGTCCAGCTCGGATCTGATCTTGGTCGTTAGGGCGCTTCCCTTTGACAGAAGAATCACCTCTCGGTCCTTGACATGTCCAATCAATGCCCCACACAACTTAAAAGTGTCGCCACCTCCTACAGGGTGCCCTGGGCCCATGCCATGTCGGTATTGCAGGCCGCCCCCCAACCCTTACCGTCTACGGCTATCAAGCCCACCGGCACGTCGGCGGGAAAGAGCGTGAGACCCTCCTCACAGGCCTCCTGGGCCTCCGCTCCAGACGTGATCTGGTCGTAGACGGCTTTGCACAGCACTCTGCGTATGATCTCCTCCCCCACACCAGTCGCCGTAACTGCCCCCTTGGGACCGGCGTAGATACCGCATCCTATGAGAGGGGTGTCCCCGACACGCCCCGGTAGCTTGATGGAGACCCCTCCCGTCGAGTTTGCTGCAGCCACCCTGCCATGGTCGTCCCGAGCCACTGCCCCGACGGTGTCCCCTCCCATGTACCTCTTCCACCGGAGGGCCCAGGAGGGTACGTCCCCCTTCTTAAGCCTCTTCTTCACCTCCTCCAAAGCCTCAATGGACCTGGAGGTGACGGAGCTGAACTCGGCGAACCCCGCCTTCCTAGCGAAGCGAACGGCACCCTCGCCGCATAGAAGGATATGGGGACTATCCAGCACCTTTCGGGCTACCAGGATCGGGTTCTTGACGGCTATGATGGCCGCCACGGCGCCGCATCCGAACTCTGAGTCCATCAGAGAGGCGTCCATCTCCGCCCTCCCATCAAGGTTCAGCCTCGAGCCGGTTCCAGCGTTGAGGCGCGGATCATCTTCGAGGATGACGACAGCCTCGACAACGGCATCCAGGGCGCTCCCTCCACCCCTAAGGACGTCGAGCCCTCTCGCCACAGCCTTCCTCGCCGCATCCGCAACTTCTTCGGACGAGCCAGCACCGCAATGCGCCAAGAAGACGGCCATGTAGCTCCCTCTAAGGGCCAGATGCCTTTGCTATATAAGGGATGGGGCGGTGGCCGAGACGACCTCTGGGGCCAGCTCTGGGCGTCCACGTGAGCTTCCCGGAGGCCTTATGAGCCTCCGGGCCTTGCCGTACCGAATGAGGCTGGAGGCGGAGAGCGCCTTCCGAAGAGCATTCCACCTAGCCTCGCCCGCCTTTCTCGCTTACTACCTGCTGCCGGAGGATTTGGGTCTCGGCCTTCCAAAGCCCTACCTCGTGGTCACCATCTGGTCGGCTACTCTAATAACCGAGACCCTGCGCCTTGCCTTCGGCGTCGACCTCATAGGCCTCAGGGACTACGAGAAGGGGCAGATCTCCGCATACTTCTGGGGTGGGAGTGCCCTCGCCCTGGGCCTTCTCTTCTTTCCTCCCCCCTTCGTGATTGTCGCAATGTTTGGGATGGCTTGGGTAGACCCTCTCTGTGCCTGGACCCGACGGAGGAGGGGATATCCCCCCGCGCCGCTTCTGGTGTATGCCCTCATCGTGGCGATCGGATTGTGGTTAGTAACCGACTGGGACTTGGAGGAAATATTCATCCTGGCGGCCCTAGCCTCCCCCCTGGCCATCGGGGCAGAGTACCCTGCCATTAGGTACGTGGACGACGACTTCACCATGCTCGTCGTGCCCATGGTAGGGATGACCCTTCTGAAGGCCCTGCTATAGGACCTCCAGCTTTCCGTAGCGGCCAGCACTCACCTGAAGGTTGCCCTGCCACTCACTCGTCCATCCGTTGGTTATCCTTATGCGGTCGTTGACCTCGACTCTATCGATCTCCTCGTTCCACAGGGTCACCGAGACAGTGGCCCCATCATCATCCCGTCCGACGGCATCGCAGACTTTGCCAGTGAAGCCCTCCCGACTCGTGAAGCTCCGGGTCTCCCCCTTCTCGACGACGACCAGCTCCAGGGAGGGCACCTTGTTGCGGGCCTTGAGGTCCTTCACCTTCATGAGTGTCCCGCAGAGGGAAGGGAGACCATGACTAAAAGCTTCTGGCACCTTAGCAGGGTTACCCTTATAAACCGTCATACCTATCCACGCTCGACGAGCCAGGGGTGCACTCGTGGAGATTAAGGGCGAAGCTAGCCTCCAGGCCGAATCGATACCCGCCTATCTGAGGAACACCGCTTCGGGAAGCATCGTCTACCTTCTGAGCCTGATTCAGCCTCTGAACCTTCGGGAGATCCGTGACCACTCCTTCAGGCTCCAGTACGTTAGAACGCTGAGCGGAAGGGAGCCAAAGCAGAGCAGCTTGAAAGGCGTCGTGAAGAAGGGTGTGGACTGCGGTGTGTTGGTGGCCCTGGCCACGAAGCGCGAGAACTACTACTTCCTCAACTCCGACCTGGGCGTAAGACCGCCGGGTCTGATGGACGAGGACGGGGAAGCCCGGGTGCTTCACGACGATGGCACCGGCGGGGTCTCGGAGGACGTCTGCCTACCCTCGGCTCACTCCCTGGGCAGAGACCACCCCATCCCCCTTCTCAGGGACCCCTCCACCTGCCTCGGATGGATCGCGTGGTTAACGGATTCCCGACGCCGAGAGATCCTAAGGTGCATCCAAGAACATGGCCCTATGTCTAGGAAGGAGCTGAGCCAGACAGGGACGAGGGTTGACTTGTCCACCACCATGGCTGGCGTGCGTTGCGGCGTACTGAGAGTCGAGTCGGATAAGGTCGACTTCCAGTTCTCCGCTACGAGAATTCCGCCCGAGGGTGGATCTTGGACCTCGAGGCCGCCCACTTTCTGGTTTGGTAGGTGTTACGAGCCCCTTAGATGCATCCAGGGATTTGACGACTACTTTGAGAGGGCTGATAGGAAGTCGCCAATGACCCTCCTGCGCGAGATGGCCAACGACGGAAGGAAGGTAATTCCATCACGCAGGAGGTCCAGCCTCAAGGTAAACATGCTCTACGAGGCCAGTGCCACCGTTCCCCGCATAGAGGACGTCGGTCCGGCTACGATACCCTCCGTCTGGGAGAACAAGAGGGGGCTCTTGTACCCCGTTCTGGAGGGTTTTGAGAGGGCCGAGGCGGCCGTACGGCTCACCAAGGAGCTGTCGGGGGAGGAGGAGGCTGTGAGAGAGAGGGGAGAGGACCTCAGCAAGCTGGCTCGTCGGAAGCTTGAGAAGTACTTCCGGAGGAAGGAGGAGGAGCTCATGAAGAGGTTGCTGAAGGAGAAGGCATCTCGGTATGGTCTCGGCCCCGAGGCCATCACGTCCCTCGCGAATGTAGAGCTGGAACGGCAGAGATTGGTCGAGGAGAGAAAGCACTTTGAGAGATTCCTGAGTCTCCTTGTCGAGTAGGTCCCCATCCCTCTGCCATTGCCATTCACGCCCTGCCAATCTATTTATCCACAGAGGCTTATTATAGGACTAGAGTTGGATGAACAGGATTAAGGTCATCAACGAGCCCTCTGACCTCGTTCCCATCCTCAGGGCCGTTGACACCCTCACTAAAAAAGAGGTTTTTAAGGAGCTGAGCCACAATTGGCTGACCGCGCGGGAGATAGAGGATAAATACGGCGATGAGGGCCTAGAGGCCCTTCGCCTATTCGAGAAGATGAGGCTGGTGGAGACTAAGTGGCAGGCTGGGGACGGCACTCCCGTCAAGGCCTACCATTCCTTCTACGCTAGCCTCCACATAAGCGCCTCTTCCCCCGTTCACGAGATCAGTGACGTCCTCCAAGTGGCCATGATGCCCGAGGAGGAGTACCGAACGCTCGAAGACGGAATCTACAAGGCCGTGGGAAAGGAAGGCAAATTCGCTGGAGACCTGGCTGAGGAGCTGGACATGAGTCAGGTCATGCTCAAGAGCGTGATCAAGAGGTCCTCGCGGCTGGACTTTCGGGGGCACAGGGTAGAGCGAATCGAGTCGTAGGTTTTGGGGGGGAGCATGCCAAGGATAGTGGTCTTGAGGATAGGTCACCGCATCCCCAGGGACAGTAGGGTCACGGCCCACGTTGCCCTGGTAGCCCGGGCCTTTGGGGCTGCCGAGGTCTGGGTGGATAGACGGGATAAAGCGTTGGAGGCGCGCATCAGGGATTTGGTCGAGAGATTTGGGGGTCCCTTCGAATTGAGAACAGGCATCGGATGGCGGCAGGCTATCAGGGATTGGAAGGGAACGGTGGTCCATCTCACCATGTACGGGGAGCACCTGGATGCGGTTCTGGAGAGAATCCCAGGAGGAGACCTCCTCGTAGTCGTGGGGGCTGAGAAGGTGCCGGGGGAGGTCTTCCAGATGGTCGACCTCAACGTGGCGGTGGGGAATCAGCCCCACTCGGAGGTGGCCGCCCTAGCGGTGTTTCTGGATCGACTCCTGAGGGGAGAGGGGCTCCGAAGGGAGTTCTCTGGCCGCTTCAAGGTATTGGCCTCACCCCGCGGGAAGTTGGTAGAGGAAGACTCTACCTGAGATCGTCGAGGTCCACCGGGGCGTCTCCCATCGGCGTCCCAAGGATGTGCTTGGTCGTCTTGGGAGGGAAAAGCTCCCCGTTCAGGACTTTCTCGATGACTTCCTCCTTGGTAATGTGGTCTACGATGGCCCCGGGCCAAGTTACCACACGGATGTCCTCTTGAAAGTAGTCCACGAGGTATACAGGGACCTTCCTGCAACCGAGATCAAGCAGAGCCTGATACCTGTGGTGTCCGTCCAGTATGATGTAATGCCTGTCCTCGACAAGGATAGGCCGGTTTACGTAGCCCTCCCTCCGTATCGCCTCTGTGGTCTCCCTCAGGAGTTCTGGGATGAGGGATTCGTGGGGCTTCAGCAGATGAGACTCCAGGAGGACGAACTTGTGCTTCAAAGGCCCAACTCCTGAGTCCGGCCTTGGCGAATATCCCCTTTCCGACTTAAAAGGGTGGCCCTTCCATGAGAGTCCATAAATAAGGAGGAGGACTTGGGTCAGCACAGCATGGCCCTCTACACGGGTCGAGGTGATAAAGGCGAGACGGACCTCATGGGCGGCCCGAGGGTGAGAAAGGACCATCCAAGGGTCGTAGCTTTGGGGGAGGTTGACGAGCTCAACGCGGCGTTGGGCGTGGTAATTGCATCCCTGGGAGAGGGGGAGATTGCGGATCTGCTCCTCAAGGTTCAGAATGACCTGTTCACTGTTGGTGCGGAACTGAGCCTCTCCCCTGAGGGTCGACCCGTGAAGAGGTTCAATCCCCTTCAGCCGTCAAGGGTGGGGTGGTTAGAGGATGCCATCGACAGGCTCGCGAAGGAAATCGGGCCCCAGAGGGCCTTTGTCCTTCCTGGAGGCATAGAAGGGGCGGCCTTCCTCCACTTCGCCAGGTCAGTTTGTCGGAGGGTGGAGAGGAGGCTCGTTTCCCTCTCCTCTGAGCAGTCTCTGAACCCTCAGGTGCTGAGGTACGTCAACAGGCTCTCCTCCCTCCTCTATGCCTTTGCCCTCAAGGTCAACAAGGACGCCGGAGTGGAGGAGAGAAACCCTACCTATCCCTGAGGAATCAGGGGGGCCGCTTTTCCAGGGACCTTTCTGAGGGTGACCTTCTTCGGGAAGTATCGAAGGATGACGACATCCCCCACACTCTGTACCCAGCGATACGGGACGCTTACGGGTTTGCCCCCATCCACCAGGGCGATATTCGTCTCGCCGACGAAGAGGCCATCCACCCTTCCCCGATCGATGTCAATGATCAGGTTGTTGACGTGTCCCAGGTGGAAGCCGTTCTGGGTGTACACCTTGAGGCCGATCAGTTCGGAAATCTCTCTGAGCATTTCCCATCCCTCCTAGGGTCGCCTGTAGATGGTAGCAGTGTTATTAAAGTTTTCTTTCGTAAACCCAGGTCCAGGCGCGGGGATTTACTTCTCTTCAACGACGCCTCGAAGCAGACTGACGAGAGCGTCGTCGCCGTTGTCCACAGCTAGGTCCAATGGCGTCTTTCCTTCGTCGTCTCTTGCGTCGACCTCAGCGCCATGGTCGAGGAGCATCCTCGCGATCTCCGCGCTCCCGTTGAGAACGGCCTTGTGGAGAGGTGCGAGGCCCCCCGCACTCCTCACGTTCATGTTAGCACCGGCCTTGAGGAGGGCCCTGACAACCTCTCTACGATTAGCTACCACCGCCGCGTCCAGTGCCGTGTTGGCGTTCCTGCTGCCTTGGACCAAGTCGATATCCGCCCCCTTCGAGATGAGAACCTCCACGGCATCCCTTTGACCGAAGAACGCGGCCAGGCCAAGGGGCGTATATCCATCGTCATTCAGGGCGTTCAACGAGCCAGGATCGGCATCCAGCAGGGCCCAAAGCCTATCAGCATCGCCTAGGGCCGCCGCTTCGAATACATCCAGTTCGCCGACCCTGTTCAGCAGCAGCTCCAAAGCGTCCTTGGCACCGTAGTAAAGGGCCGTCAGGACGAGGGTCCCCTCAGGGGTCCTGGTCTTCGCGAGGTGGGGATCTTCCTCTAGGAGTTCCCTCACCCTGCCAACGTCTCTCTTCCGAACTGCTCTGACGATTTCCTCCTCAGCGTTCATCGCAGTCCCTCATGAGCGGAGTCCCACGGCGAAGAGAGGTCCTTCCCCCATAAGGGCCTTTGGGGAAGCGGGCCTGCCTGTCGCGAGGCAAAGCATGCATCACCGCATGGACAGTGAATCGGCACTACTCTGGAGGGTGATCGACAGTCAAAGGGAGGACAGGGCTACAGGAGATTGGAAGCGACGTCCTCCAGTTCCCTCTCGCAGTACCTGCAGCGAAGACGGAGAGGATCCTTGGACTTCACCATGAACTCTGTCTCCAGGGGCTCTTGGGTATTGGTGATGCAGTTGGGATTGCCGCACCTCAGGATTCCCCGAGCTACGTCAGGTATCTGTACCGTGTACTTCTCCGCCACGCTGTAGTTCCGGATGATGTTGATGGTGGCATCTGGAGCGAGGAGGGCAATCTTGTCTACCTCTCTGGGGCTTAGCTCCCTGTCCTCCACCTTCACTATGTCCTTCCAGCTCCGCTTCGCGCTGGGTACGTGGATTACCACACTTACGGTGGAGCTGATGTCCTCGCCGATGCCGAGGATCTTCAGGACCTTCAGGGCCATGCCGCTGGATATGTGGTCTATGACGGTACCGTTCTTGATGGGAGTGACCTTCAGCTCCTTCATCCCAGTCCCCCCAGGATGAGGCTCAGAAGCGCCATCCTCACGGGAACACCGTTGAAGGCCTGTTTGAAGTAGAGGGCGTGGGGGGTCCTGTCCACCTCCGGAGCAATCTCCGTGACCCTAGGCAGGGGATGCATGATGATCAGGCCCTTCTTGGCCTCCCGAAGGAGGGGCAGGTCAATCCTGTAGATACCTGCTACCTTCAGGTATTCTTGGGGGTCTGGGAACCTCTCCTTCTGGATCCTGGTGACGTATAGCACGTCGGCCTCCTTTATGGCCTTGCCCAGGGCCTCTACCTGCTCTGGCTCAGCTCCCAGCTCCCGGACCCTGTCCACGATCTCCCTGGGCATCTGGAGCGTCGGCGGTGCCACGAACGTGAGCTCCGCCCCCAGAAGGGCCAGGGCATACGCCAAGGAGTGGACGGTCCTCCCGTACTTCAGATCCCCCAGGAGTACGACCCTGATCCCCTCGACGACCCCCTTCTCATCCCAGATGGTGAAGAGGTCGAGGAGGGTCTGGGTGGGGTGCTGACCAGCCCCATCTCCAGCGTTGATGACGGGCTTTACCGAAAACTCCGCTGCGAGGCGGGCAGCCCCCTCCTGCGGGTGCCTGAGGACTATGGCGTCAGAGTAGGCCTCCACCATCCTCACCGTGTCCGCCAGGGTCTCGCCCTTGGCCACCGAGGAGGCCTCCACCATGCCGAAACCCAGGACCCGACCTCCCAAACGTTGCATGGCAGACTCGAAGGACAGTCTCGTCCTGGTACTGGGCTCGAAGAAAAGGGTGGCCAGGACCTTGCCCCTAAGCCTCTCGTCTAGGACCTCCCCCATGGCGAGGGGCACCATCTCCTTGGCTTCCTTCAAAATCTCGTAGATGGCTGTCTTGGAAAGGTCAGCGATAGATATGAGGTCCCTTCCCTTGAAGTCCATTCTGACCGCCGGGAAGAGGGAGCTAGGGCTAAAGAACTTTTGGAGGGTGAGGGTCCACGAAGGCCGTGAACCCTCGGGGTTGAGGAGGGGTTATCGGGGGCGGCAGGCCCAAAAGGTATTGGGCCTGCCTTGGGTTGTGGAGGAGGGGTTATCGTTGCTTTTCTGACTCTATCGCCTTCCAGTCACCGCCAAAGTCCTTGGTGACCCCGGAGGCCAGCTGGAACCTTACTCGGAGTTTGCCGTTCTCGAAGAAGATGTAGGCGTTCCTGAGCTGTGACATGTAAAGGCTAATGCGCTTCCCCTTTTGTGTGAGGGCCCTTTCAACACAGCTCAGAAGGCCTGCCTTCTCCAAGGCATGGATGCGCCGATAACAGGCGGCAATAGGGATCCCGTACTCCCGGCTCAGCTCGATGGCGCTCTTTGGCTTCTTGTAGGTCGCCACCAGGATCTTGGCGGAGTATTCGTCTGTAATCAGGCGCGATGCTTCCAAGGGGTCCATTATGGGTTGTCCTCCGTCCAAACGAGCCAACCCTCGACCACCATATTTAAGGGATATGAGCAGATTATATGCTTTGATTACTGATTGTGGAAACTGCTTTTGAGATTACCTGCCTTCCGAGGGCTCGGATATCCTGGGCTGGACGATTCTTCCCGCGAGCCTGTTCCCTCTCAGGAAGAGTTCAAGGCCTCGCAGTCTAGACCGGAAGAGCAGCTTTGCCCTGCCGCGGGAGCTGACAAGGGCTCCCTCAACGGTCACGAAACCAGCAGAGCGCAGACTCCAGAGCAGGCAATAGCACCGGGCAATGGGTATTCCCGTCAGCTCGCTCAGCTCAAGAGCTGTCCTAGACCTGACAAAGCTCGCCAGGAGCAGCTTCCTTGACTCCGGCCTTGCGAGGATCTTGAGGTAGCTCATGTCGGTTTCTCACAGCCTCCTGTCGCCCTAAATTCACCAGTAGGCCCTATTTAACGTGACGGTCCGTGAATCGCCAGTGAAAATCACGTCTTGGAATCGTTGCCTGCAATCAGAATGGGAACTAGGGGTCCCACCAGCGGTCGCAACCTAGGGCTCCTCGACTAAAACTACTCCCCACTTGCCACTCGACACCTCGATGCCGAAGCGGCCACTCCGCACGTAGCCGTCGACGATTTTGACCTTTGAGCCCACCTGAATCTGGCCCGATGCCACCATGTCCACCTCGTCATCCCACAGGACGAGTCTGCACCGGCCCGAAGCGTCCGAGACCATGAGGTTGACCACTCTGCCCTGGTTCCCCTCCCGGCGGGTGAACTCCCTTACGGCCCCGATCTTGTCCACCTTCACTCTCAGGAACGCCTCACCTCCCTCGTAGAGACCGGCAATCTGTCCGAAGGGAACCTCGCTCCTTCCCAGCTCATCCACAACGAGAAGGGCAGCCGCCTCCTCCTCCAGCAAGCCTCCCCACGCTTCCATCTCCTGTCGGACGCGGGCCTCGAAATCCTCTTTGGAGATGACGTCCTTCACCCTGCTATAAAGCTCCTCCCGCAAGGGCCTCCCTGGGGTCAAGGCAGTCCAGGGTTAAGGCTTTGCGGCTACTTCAGCCGGACCGTCTCCAGGTTCATGGGAGCCCGGGTCTCCATCCCAAACTTCTTGTAGAGGGTGGAGGCCAGATCCAGGCACTTATGCTCCTCCCCATGGTTTACCAGGACCCTCTCCGGCCTCGGCTCCATGCTACCCACGTAGTTGAGGAGCTGGAGGCGGTCGGAGTGACCCGAGAAGCCGTCGATGGTGTCCGTGTCCATCTTGACCTGCAGAGTGAGGGGCTTCCCCTTGTCGTTGACAGTCACCTCCCGCCTCTCCTTCTGAATCTTCCTGGCGAGGGTTCCCTCGGCGTTGAAACCGACGAAGATGAGGGAGTGGAGGGGGTTGTCGGCCCAGGCCTTGAAGTATTCCATGATGGGGCCGCCGTTCATCATGCCACTGGTCGCCAGAACGATGCAGGGATCGGGGTCATCGCAAATGTTGATCCTCTTGTCACTGCTGTCCACCCGCTCAAAGACATCCGAGAGGAAGGGGTTCTCCCCCGTCTGGAAGATCTGGGTCCTCAGCTGATTGTTCAGGTATTCGGGATAGGCCGTGTGGATTGCCGTGGCCTCCCAGATCATGCCGTCAAGGTAGACCGGCACCCGAGGTATCTCACCCCGCCTCATAAGTTCCTCCAGGACCAGCATTACCTCCTGGCTCCTCCCCACGGCGAAGACAGGCACGAGGACCTTACCTTTGCGCTGCAGCACCCTGCCAGCAATGTCCTTCAGCTTCTTGGCTGCCTCTTGGCGGCTGGGCTGCACGTCATGGTAGCCTCCATAGGTGGCCTCCACGATGAGGGTCTCCAGTCGCGGGAACTTGTTCACGGCCGGGTTGAAGAGCCAGGTCCGCTCGAACTTGATGTCCCCGGAGAGGGCCACGTTGTAGAGACCATCTCCGATGTGGAAGTGGGTGGTCGCGCTCCCCAGGATGTGGCCTGCGTTCTGCTGGGTCAGCCTGATGTCTGGAGCGATGTCCGTGGTCTCCCCGTACTTCAAGGGAATCGTCCTCTTGACGGCTTCCCTTATCTGGGGAGACTCGTAGGGCGGTTTCTTTCCCTCCCCGAAGGCCACTTTGATGTAGTCTATCTGGAGGAGGGATGCCAGGTCTCGGGTGGGGGGCGTACAGTAAATGGGACCTTCGTAACCGTACTTGTAGAGAATGGGGACAAGGCCGCAGTGGTCAAGGTGGGCATGGGTCAGCACAACGGCGTCCAGGGCCTCCAGCGGCATCAGCTCCGGGGCGTTGAGGTAGGGGCCACCGTTGTTCTCGGATCCCATGTCCACTCCGCAGTCCACCAAGACCTTGCTCTCCCGGGTCGTCAGAAGGACCGCAGACCGGCCTACCTGGCGGAACCCGCCGAGGCTCGTCACCCGGACATATTGCTCTCCTGGAGAGGGCTCCCTGGATATCCGACGTCCTGTCCTCCTCAGGAAGTCCTGACGCTCGTCATGGACCGTCCTCAGGTACTGGCGGATCTCTTCCACCGTCTTGGAGGGTATCGGTGGAGCCCGGACCACCTTGGGAACCCAACCTATGCGCTTCTTGATCTCGTTGAGAATGGTCCCCTGACGGCCAATCACCAGTCCGGGGGAGAGGGCCTCTATGGTGACCTCCCCCGTCTCATCCTCGAAGTAGATGTTGGATATCTTGGCATCCTCGGGGATGACCCCCTTGATTATCTTCTCTGCGTCTTCCGGCGAGGCCAGCAAGGAGGGATCGGGCCGTATGGCTACCCGGCGCCTCAGACCCTGGGCCAGCTGACGGACGATCTCCTGGTTGTCCGCGAAGACGTCGATGTTCCTGGTGTAGATTACCACCACAGGGCCTTCGAAGTCCACGCGGGTCAGCTCTACCCCTGCTGGGACTACCTTCTTCACGATGTCCTTCGCTTCGCCTAGAACGGACTCCAATGTCATGGGTTTGACACCCAGGTGCTTCTCTGGAGTTTCAAGTCAGCTTCATCTTCTGCTTTCGCTTCTCGACCTCCTCGTCGGAGATCTCGAAGTAGCCCTCTTTGGATATCTTGACGACATCTATGCCATCACCCGAGGCCGCGTCGCGCTTGATAGCGGCCGTCACCGCCCGAATGGCCAGATCGACACCCTGGTCCGCGGTGATGTCCTCCGTGTAGCGGTCCTCCAGAACACCGTACACGAAAGGCGATCCTGATCCTGTGGTGACGTATTTGTCCGGTATCGCTCCTCCCGCCAGATCGATGGAGAAGACGTGGCTGCCCTTGGCATCCATGCCGCCGATTACCAGCTGCACGAGGTATGGAAAGAACCTGCGGGCCGATAGTATGTTGCTCGTCAGGGTGGCGCAGGACTCCACGGGCATCGGGGCCTTTCGCTTCAGCCGATAGAGTTCCACCTCCGCCGTGATGTACCTGGTCAGGACCTGCAGGTCCCCCACGAGGCCAGCCGTCGTGATTCCCAGGTTGTCGTCCAACTTGAAGATCTTCTTGGTCACCTTGTGGGCAATCAAGGTGCCCGCGCTCGCCCGTCTCTCCGCTGCCAGCACAATGCCATCCTTGCATACCAGTCCAAGGGTTGTTGTGCCTGACCTTGCTTCCTTACTGGATTCCGTCATCGGTTACACCCGAAAAGTGTAAAAACTGTACAAGCCACAATAAGAATCGGCTGTATTTAAGGGTTGTGGGGTGGTTACCGCCCCCTGCGGGAACGTATGGCCAGCGGGTCTAGAGGTTCTCTCTGATGAAGTCCAGGACCTCCTCACTGTGCCCATTCACCTTAACCTTGGGGAAGACCTTCCGTACGATACCTTCCTTGTCAATGATGAAGGTGGTCCTGACCACGCCCCAGAACTCCCGCCCGTAGAGCTTCTTCTTGGCGTAGGCCCCGTAGGCCTTGGACACCTTGGCATCGGTGTCACTCAGGAGGGGAAAAGTGAGGCCATACTTCGACCTGAACTTCTCATGAGAAGCCATGCCATCCTGGCTCACCCCTATGATGACCGTGTCCTCGTCATCGTAGGCTGTCCAGTCGTCTCTGAAGCTGCATGCCTCCTTCGTACATCCGGGCGTGTTGTCCTTGGGGTAGAAGTAGAGGACCACGTTCCTGCCCCGGAGATCTTTCAGAGAGATTTCTCGGCCTTCCGTGGATGGAAGGATGAAGTCGGGGGCTGGCTGCCCCTCTTGGACGAGTTTGCCTGGCATGGTATCGCCCAACATAGAGCCCCTGGGTCTTTTCAACCTTTGCGGTGGCCTCGAGGTCGGATGCCCAGCCTGCAGCCATTCCTCCTCAGCGGCGAAAGCCTCTTATCAAGCCCTACAATGCCAATCCGGTGGCTTAATGGACGTCAAGCTCGTTTCCATCGAGAATCCCGAGCATCTGAACTTCATTCTGGGCCAGACCCATTTCATCAAGACAGCGGAGGATCTCTACGAAGCTCTCATCAACTCCGTCCCTGGCATCAAGTTCGGTCTAGCTTTCTGCGAGGCCTCCGGCCCCTGCCTGGTCAGGGCGGAGGGCAACGACCTTGAACTCAAGAGGCTCGCCGCGAAGAACGCCCTCAACGTGGGAGCGGGCCACGTCTTCGTCATCTTCGTAAGGGAGGCGTACCCGCTGAATCTGCTTCGGGCCATAAAGGGGGTCCCTGAAGTCTGCAACATCTACTGTGCCACCGCCAACCCGACGAAGGTCGTCGTCGCGGAGGACGAGACGGGCCGCGGTGTCCTCGGCGTGATCGATGGAGAGAGGACCAAGGGAGTCGAGACGGAGGCAGACCTTAAGGAGAGGCGGGAGTTCCTGCGCAAGATAGGCTACAAGCTCTGAGCGTGAAAGAACAGGTGGATGATTGCCAGGTTTTAGTCCGGGCCTTAAAAATATTTAAATATTACGCATACCCTAGATTGACCTGCTCATGGGAGAAGTAGACATTATCACCCGCTGCCCGGAATGCAACAGCCCTCATCTCATCCGGGACTACGAGAGGGCGGAGGTCATCTGTGAGGAGTGTGGCCTCGTCCTAGACGAGAGGATGATCGATGAGGGCCCGGAGTGGAGAGCCTTTGACTCTGAGCAGCGGGAGGCCCGTGAGAGGGCCGGCCCGCCCTCTACCATCATGAGCCACGACAAGGGGCTGTCGACTCAGATCGGCTGGAGGAACAAGGACGCCTACGGAAGGACCATCCCCCACCGGTCCAGGGCCCAGATATATCGGCTGAGGAAGTGGCACCACCGCATCAGGACTTCCAAGTCCGGGGAGAGGAGCCTGGCCCAGGGGCTGACGGAGATCAACACCATGGCTTCCAAGATGGGGCTCCCGAGGCACGTGAGGGAGAGCGCAGCCGTCCTTTACCGCAAGGCTTCGACCAAGAACCTCGTCCGCGGCAGGAGCATCGACGAGGTCGTGGCGGCTACCCTGTATGCAGCCTGTCGGCAGTGTGGCGTACCGCGGACCCTGGACGAGATCGCTGACAAGTCCAACGTGGACAGGAAGAGCATCGGCCGCACCTATCGCACCCTCACGCGGGAACTGGGCCTAAAACTGCTGCCCCAGTCCCCCAGGGACTACATAGCCCGCTTCTGCAATAAGCTCGGCCTTGATATGGAGGTTCAGAGGAAGGCCAAGGAGATTCTGGAAGCCGTGGAGAGGGAGGAGCTGGCCTCCGGCGTGGCACCCTCCGGAGTGGCTGCCGCCACCATCTACATCTCGGCCATGCTCTGTGGCCGTCCTTGTACCCAGAAGGACGTTGCAGAAGTGGCGGGGGTCACGGAAGTAACCATCAGAAACCGCTACAAGGCCATTTCCGAGGCCCTGGGTTTCGAGATTCACCGGTAACCGACGCCAGAAACCTTTATTGGCATCGGTAGATTGGCACAGCATTCAGGTGGTCCTTTGGCTGAGAAGGTGAAGGAAGGGGACCTCGTCTACCTAGAGTACGAGGGCTGGATAAGGCATCCCAATGGAGAGGAGGAGCTCTTCGAAACCACGGACGAGGAGCTTGCCAAGAAGCACGAGATGCACGACGAGAAACGCACATATGGGCAGGCCCCCAGCATCGTCGGGCGGGATAGGCTCATGAAGGGGCTGGATGAGGTCCTAGCGGGTGCTGAGGTGGGGATGAAGCAGGAGGTGGTCATTCCCCCGGGAAAGGGAATGGGAGAGAGGGATCCCAAGCTCGTCGAGCTCTTCCCCATCAGGGAGTTCCACCGCCAGGAGATCGACCCAAAGCCGGGAATGGAGGTCCACATAAAGAATCGTCACGGCACGGTGACGGCCGTCACCGCCGGTCGGGTGAGGGTGGACTTCAACAATCCCCTGGCGGGGAAGACCCTGGTCTACAGGTTCAAGGTCACCAAGCGAGTCAAGGGCTCGAAGGCCAAGGTCCTGGCGGTCCTAGAAATGGACTACGGTAGCAGCAACGAATTTGGCGTCAAGGTTGAGAAGGGCAAGGCGGACCTCCTCCTTCCGGAGGTCTGCAAGTACGACGAGAAGTGGTTCGTGGGGAAGTACAAAGTAATCAGCGATCTGCGGGACTTTGCCGGTCTGAAGACCATCCGCTTTGTGGAGGAGTACACGAAGAAGGAGGAGCCAGAGGCGGCCTAGCCCTCCTGCCTGGATTTCGATAGCTCTACGGCTGCCTCTCTCGGCAGATGTCCCTGACCCAGAGCCCGGTCGACCACATGGGAGGTGGAGTGGACGATCCTGCGGGCGACCTCCTCGAAAACGTCGTTGGGTCGCTCCCAGAGATCGGTAACGAGGACTCCGAAGGCACATGCCAGACCGGCATTCACTAGAAAATCTGGAAGGACCAGTATCTCCTTCCTGTGGAGATGAGCCTCCACATCCTCTGGTACGGGGATGTTTGCGGCCTCCACCACCAGCTTCGCTTTCACGTCCTGCACGTTGGTCCAATTGATCGCATCAGCGATGGCCGCTGGCACCAGAATGTCCGAGTCCACCTGGAGCCAACGAGTACCGGACATGGATTCTGTCCTTCCTGGGAGGTCTCCTCTGTTCAGGATCCCAGGGGTGGGTCCACGCAATGCAGACAGATCGAGGCCCTGTGGATTCCAGAGACACCCCTCCTCGTCCGCGATACAGACAACGCTAGCGCCGAGACGACCCAGCTCCTCGGCAGCCGCCCTCCCGACACTTCCGTACCCTTGAATCGAGACGCGGACGCCTTGCAATGAGCCCGCGATCCTCTTCCATGCTTCCTCCGTGGCTCTTGCGACGCCGATGCCTGTAACTGTAGCCTGGACCTTCCGCATTACGGACCTGAAGCCGTCCTTCGGGGTAGATCGGTAGCCCGCAGATTGAAGTTTCTGGGCAACGACATCATAGGAGTCCTGACCCAAGCTGCTAAAGAACGGTCGGAGGTCTGGCGGGGAAGTGCCCATATCTGGTCCGGTGAAGACCCTGTCCCGAACAAAGGCCTTCACCTCCTCCGCAAAGCCCTGGATGATGTGCTGCTTATCGGGCCGGGAAGCATCTCCTCGAATCCCTAGCTTGCACCCTCCAAAGGGCAGGCCCAGGAGACTCCACTTATGAGTCATGGTCCGGGCAAGGCGCCTGAGTTCTGAAAGGCCAACGTCATGGTGGAAACGTAGACCCCCTCCTGCCAATCCCTGGGTCAGGCGATCGATAACCACGTAGCCCTCCAAGTCGGAAACCCTTACGGCCAACTCCTCAGAGGCGCCCATCGGTTGAGTCAAGGACTCCATATTATATTATCGTGACCAGCAGTTCCTTGAGCGAAAATCAGGGTTAAATACGAGGCTGTTACTGAAAGGAGTCGGGACGCGTGGCCTAGTCTGGATATGGCACCGGCCTCCTAAGCCGGCGGTCGAGGGTTCGAATCCCTCCGCGTCCGCTCATTGTAATATTCATACTGCGTTCGAGAATGTTGTCAATGTCCTCCCGTGACCTGATGAAGGAGGACGACATGGGGGACGACAGCGCCTCAACAGCTACTTCTCGCCGACGCTCAGGAAGAACAGGATGTCTGCGAGCCAGAAAACTGCCAAGAAAACGCCCCAGAGCGACTCACCCAGTCCTGGTTGAGCCGCATCCATGCCACTGACGATGAGGGCCATGCCCCAGACCCAGAATGCAGTTATGATTGCCCACTGAGTATTGCACCAACAATCCTAAGAAAGATGTCCTCAGCCACTATGGATGTCTTTACTTACATCGTCATGAAGTTGACGATTGGCGTTCTCGGGTCTGATAATACGCCAACCTTTATCACCGTGCCTTCTCATGCCATGATAGGGATTTGCGCCAAGGAGGGGCGTATTATAAATACCCAAGGCTCGCACGGCGGGAGGAGGTGAGAAGCTGAGAAGAATAACCATAGGGTTGTCTGTCCTGGTCGCCTTGCTTCTCCTCGCAACGACTGGAGTCCAGGCGAAGGCGACGAAGACACCCTTCACGTCGACATTCACCATCATCGAGGAAGGCATTCCAGAAAGGGAGTGGATGGATGATGACGGTGTGATGCACTTCCGTGGCCTGCCAATTGTCTATTCGCTAACTGGCGAAATAATTAGCGGAACGCTAAGCGCGGTGGTCAACGCCAACATAGACATGACGACTGGCGGTGGTGACAACTTCGGTTCCTTCGCCATCACTACCGCGGAAGGGGCTTGGGAAGGCCGGTTCAGCGGAACATACACTGCGGGGGTTCCTTCCGGCGAGTTTGTCGGTCATGGAAGCGGAACCTTTGAGGGGATGAAGATCATGGGGACCTTCAGCGCAGTGACCCCCGACGTTGCCATGCTGGAAGGGACCATCCTCGACCCCCACGGATGAAAGGCCTGACAGGGCTTACTCAAAGCGTGGACCGCTCGCCTTATTAGCCTGCCTCAAGGTTTGGCCAGGCTGTGTCTTCGACACTCTGCAGGAAACGCCAGTGAAAACCCTGACCTTCTGGAGGGACGGAGTGCGATGCACGTAGTCCCGAAGGGGGACGCATTTTAATAACCAGGATTCTATACAAATCCCTCCGCGTCCGCTCAAGAGTTCTCAGTTGCAATGACTATATTGATTGCTAACAACGTGGAACACCAGGATCGCAATTCCTGAAAGGACTGAACTTCTGCCTCCCGCCCGCATATCGTCTCACAGCCTGAACGTCTTCCCCGTAAGATTCTCTCCGTGCCTCCACTTCTGGTTCTTCGTCGGACGGAAGTCCATCACCAGCTCGATCTGGCCGAGTACATCGAACTCTATCCTATGGAAAAATCTGAGAGCGACATCATTTCGAGCCACCGGACGCACCGTCAGCAGACGCGCTCCACTCTGCCTTGCTGCACCTATGACTGCAAGGGTAAGCAGATGCCCAATTCCACGGCCTCTCCACTCCTCTTTCACCACCAAGGGCTCGAGCTCGGCCTCATTTTCGCCGGGTATGAGACCTGCCATACCGACAACCTCACCATCCCTTTCGGCGACCCACACATGTTCCGGGCCGACCAGTTTCAGGTGCTTGTCGAAGAGGCTGCCCGGGTCAGTTCCGCCTATGCCAGGGTCGTCATAGATATGACGGTGCCACTGCGTGAGATCGTTCCAAAGGCCCCGACACGCCTGGAGGTCTTCAGATTTGTACTTGCGTACAGCAGCTACGTTGCTCGTTTTCACAGCGTCTCAAATCGGGCCAACAATATTTGAAGCTGGCTTCGTCCCGGCGGAATTCTGGAAGCCCTGTTGTTGATGTGCACTTGAAGGTATTCCCAGGATTGTCCTAAAACTGAGGGCTGTACGCCCGCGCGAGCGGAGGAGCTGGAGATTCTGGGTCTATCCTGAAGTCCACGAGGGTAGGAGCGTCGGACTTGACCGCCTCCCGGCAAACCTGGGCTACCTCCTGCCTCTTCCGTGCCGACATAATATCGATGCCCAGACCCTTTGCCAACGAAGGTATGTCCACTGGAGGCAGATCCACGCTGGTCCTCCTCCCCTCGTACATGAAGTCCTGATAGAACTTCAGAATCCCGTAGCTCCCATCGTTGAAGAGAAAGAAGGGGATGGGGAGGTCTCTTTCCACAGCGGTCAAAAGCTCCATCCCATTCATGAAGAAAGCCCCGTCACCGAAGATGGCCGCCACTTTTCTCTCTGACCTGATGAGCTGCGCTCCGATGGCCGCTGGGAGAGCGAAACCCATGGAGTTGAAACCGGTTGGGGAAAGATATGTTCGAGGCTCGAAGACATCAAAATCGAACATAGCGACCTGGCTATTCCCTGAATCGCATGTCACGATCGCGTCCCTTGGGAGCGCTTCTCGGAGGGCACTCACCGCTTTGCCAAGGCTAATGCCCTCTCCTACCTCCTCCGGTGGCGGCCTCCTCTCCACCGCGCACCATGGCTTCCTTCTCCCCTCCAGCGCCGCAAAGAGATCCTCCAGCACGGCCTTGACATCTCCCTCCAGAGCCACCGTGGCCTCGTAGGTACGGTTGAAATCTTCCGGGTCGACGTTCACGTGAATGAGTTTGTCAGGAGCCGGCAATGTCCAACCCCCCGAGCCAATCTCGTCAAAACGGCATCCCAGGGCAAGCAACAGGTCCGACTGGAGGAGGACTTCCCTTACTTCGGGAGGGGCCAGCAGCCCACAGCCCAGTCCCAGGTGAAGGGGGTGGTCCGCCGGCAGGGACCCTTTTCCCGTTATGGTGGTCGCCACGGGGGCTCCCAAGGTCTCCGCGAGAGCCCTTACCTCCTCCCAGGCTCCAGAGAGCAGGCTCCCGCCTCCCGCCAGAATCAGCGGCCGCTCAGCCCTTCGAATAATAGACACCGCCTCCTTGAGTAATTGACGATTCGCTCTCTTCCTCCTCGCCTTGGTAGCCTTCTTGGGCTCCCCCTCTCCGTCCTCCTCCATGACATCCTTGGGGAGTTCCACGTACACAGGACGCGGCCTGTCCCTAGTCGCTTCTGTGAAAGCCCTAGCCACAGCGTCAGGGACGGCGCTGACCTTCTCCACCCGCGCCTGCCACTTCGTGAAAGGCCGCATGAAAGCAATCTGGTCGTCGAGGTGCCTCAGCTCGTGGTAGTATCCCTGGCCGAAGGTGTGATAGGGAACCGCCCCGCCAAGCACGACGACGGGTGAGCTCTCCACGAAGGCCTCGGCTACCCCGTTCAGCAAGCTGGTAAGCCCAGGACCAGCCGTCGCGAGACACACCGAGGGTTCCCCCGTGAGCCTGCCGCATGCATCTGCCATGAAGGCTGCGGAAGCCTCCATCCTTGTCAGCACCATCTCCATGGAACCTTCCCGATGGATGGCATCGAACACTGCCAGAACATGGGTTCCGGGTATGCCGAAGACCCTCTGCACGCCCTGCTCCACCAGGCACTCCACGAGTATCTCCGCACCGGTTCCCTTCATCGCCTCACCTCCCCATGTACTCCAGATTAACGGGGGCCCTGGGTTCATCGCCCCTGAGCACCCTGGCGATCTCCTGCGCCGCCTTAGTCCTCAGCTCGATGCCCGACTCGTAGGAGAAGAAGGCCATGTGAGGCGTGAGGATGAGGTTGTCATGGTGGAGCAGTGGGTCATTGGCATCGAATCTTCCTCCAGCGGGGGGCTCATCCTCCAGCACGTCGCAGGCAGCTCCCGCTATCTGTCCCCTTTCCAGGGCTTCATGAAGGGCAGCGCGGTCGACAACCTCGCCCCTGGAGGTGTTAACGACAATCGCCGTGTCCTTCATCTTCCGGAACCCCTCGGGACCCAGCATGTGCCTAGTCTCGTCCGTCAACGGGACATGAAGGGTGAGGATGTCGGACTCCTCCAAGAGGCGATCCCAGGAGACCGCCTCGGCCGCAAAGGCTTTCTCCCTTCCGGGAGGAATGTACGGGTCGTGCTCCAGAATTCTCAGGCCTAACGCATTAGCTCGCAGGGCAACGGCACTGCCAATCCTCCCCAGGCCCACGATGCCCAAAACCTTCCCCCTGAGCCGGGCCACGGGGATAGCAAGACGAAAGTCCCAATCACCACTGCGAACGGACCTGTCCATGGCATGAATCTTCCGCAGGAGAGCAAGCATCAATGCAAGGGTGTGATCCGCGACCTCCTCCACACAATAGTCAGGGACGTTGCACACGTAGATGCCCCTCCTTCCCGCTGACTCCAGGTCGATGTTGTCGTAACCCACCCCCGCGTCCACGATGACCTTGCACGTCCTCATCGCTTCGACGACGGTCTTCGGCACTGGGATGGAGTACCAGAGGAGGAGGGCGTCGGCGTCCGCCGCCAGCTCTCTTAGAGAGTCCTCGTCACTGTACTCCTGGATATCGACCTCCGCCAGGTCCTTCAGTACCTCAATCTCGATGTTGTGCATGGGAGGCGGGAGCAAGTCCAGAACGCGCTTCGATGTCATGGGGCGGCATTGGAAGGTCGGATTATAGAAACTTTCGATGGATCCCGTTTCGAAGGGCTATCCCTGAGGTTTCGATGAGAATTCCCGTAATAGTAGAGAAGCGGCCTCACTGGGACTCATCTCCCTCTCCAAGACCTTCTCCACGTAGCCTTTCAAGGCCCTTCCCGACCTCAGACGCAGCCCTTTCTGAAGTATCGCCTCGGCGAGAGCCGCAAGGACCTCCCTCTCCGCTCGCCTCCTCCTTCTCTCCTCGAGGCCTCCAGAACTTTCAAGGTGCGACCGATGCTCTTCCAGACAGTCCGCAACGTTCTCGATACCTTCACCCTGGAGGGCAGATGTAAGGAGGACGGGGGGCGTCCATTCACCACCTTCGACCATCTCTAGCATCATCTTGAGGTCCGCCGCCACCCTCTCCGCGTCTTCTAGGTCGGCCTTGTTCACGACGAAAACATCGGCCACCTCGAAGAGGCCTGCTTTCAACGCCTGCACCTCGTCTCCTGTGCCTGGCATTACCACGACGACCATCGTGTTTACCAAGGTGGCCACCTCCACATCCGTCTGGCCTGCTCCCACGGTCTCCACGAAAATGATGTCGCTCCCGTAGGCGTCAAGGACGTTGATGGCATCCGAAGTGGCCGCCGAGACTCCTCCGAGCCTCCCACGAGTCGCCATGCTCCTGATGAATACCCCCTGATCCCTCGTAAGATTCCCCATGCGGATCCTGTCTCCAAGGAGCGCACCTCCCGTGATGGGGGAGGTGGGGTCCACGGCAATGATGCCCACCTTCCTCCCGCCCTTCCTGAGGATCCGGGTCAACTGGAGGATGAGGGTGCTCTTGCCAGCGCCCGGTGGGCCACTGACACCTACGACGTAGGCCTTGCCGGTCCTGGAGTAGATCTTCTTAATCGCGGTGGAGGCCGCTTCATCGCCGTCCTCGATCAGAGAGATGAGCTTCGCGACGGCCCTCTTGTCGCCCCTGAGAAGGGCCTCAACTAGCGACATCCGCCTGCTTCCCGACTTTATTCTCGATGAAGTCCACGATTCTGCTGAGGGAAGTGCCTGGACCGAAAACCTCTGCAACTCCTGCCTTCTTCAGCTCCGGGACGTCCTCTGGCGGTATGATGCCCCCGCCCAACACAATGACGTCGTCCACCCCCTTCTTCCTCAGCAGCTCCACAACTCGCGGGAAGAGGGTCATGTGAGCCCCAGAGAGACAGCTGAGACCTATTGCGTCCACGTCCTCCTGGATGGCCGCTTCCACTATGTCCTCAGGAGTCTGATGAATGCCGGTGTAGATGACCTCCATGCCGGCATCCCGGAGGGCCCGGGCCACCACCTTGGCGCCCCGGTCATGACCGTCCAACCCTGGCTTCGCGACAAGCACCCGTATCTTCTTCATGGAACCACATCGTTCTTCAATAGACCAGCGGCTCTTGGAATACTCCAAAAACCTCTCCGAGGGTTGCCACCGTCTCACCAAGGGTGGCGTGGGCCTTCACACACTCCAGGATAGGGGGCATCAGGTTCTCGTCCCCTTCTGCCGCCCTTCTCAACGCGGTCAGGGTCTTCCGCACCCTTGCGCTGTCCCGCTCCTGCCGGAGCCCTCTGAGCCTATCCAGCTGTCTCTTCTCCGCCTCCCGGTCGATCTTGAGATACTCGATGACTGCGGGCTCCTCCTCGGTGTAGGCGTTGACCCCGACGATGATCCTATCGCTCTTCTCTATCTCCCTCTGATACCTGTAGGCAGACTGGGCAATCTCCCGCTGGTAGAAGCCCTTCCTGATGGCTGGTATCACGCCTCCCAGATCCTCTATCCTGTCGAAGTACCTGTATGCCTCGTCCTCCAAGTGATCCGTGAGCCACTCCAGGTAGTAGGAGCCACCAAGGGGGTCGATGGTGTTCGTCACACCACTCTCATGGGCTATGATCTGCTGCGTCCTGAGGGCGATGCGTACCGCCCTCTCCGTGGGCACGGCCCAGGCCTCGTCCATGGAGTTCGTGTGGAGAGACTGGGTCCCACCAAGGACGGCGGCCAGGGCCTGGATGGCGACTCGGACGATGTTGTTCTCGGGCTGCTGGGCCGTGAGGGAAACGCCCGCGGTCTGGGTGTGGAATCTCATCCACCAAGATCGGGGTTTCTTGGCCCTGAAGGTCTCCTTCATTTCCTTAGCCCATATTCGTCGGGCCGCTCTGTACTTCGCGACTTCTTCGAACAGGTCGTTGTGCGCGTTGAAGAAGAAGGACAGGCGGGGGGCAAAGGTGTCCACCTCAAGGCCCCTCTCCAGGCACCACTTCACGTACTCGAACCCATTGGAGAGGGTGAAGGCAAGCTCTTGAGCCGCCGTCGACCCCGCCTCGCGGATGTGGTATCCACTGATGCTGACGGGATTCCACATGGGCAGGCGCTTGGAGGCGTACTCGATGGTATCCACAACGAGCCTCATGTGGGGTTCCGGAGGAAATATCCACTCCTTCTGAGCCTGATACTCCTTCAGGATGTCGTTCTGGATAGTGCCCCGGAGGCCTTCAGCCCCGATGCTCCTCCCCTCTGCCATGGCGATGTACATGGCCCACAGAACGGCGGCAGGACCGTTGATGGTCATGCTAGTGCTTACTTGGTCCACGGGGATGCCATCGAAGAGAATCTCCATGTCTCGGAGAGAGGAACAGGCCACGCCACATATGCCAAACTCTCCCTGGGCCTTGGGGTCGTCAGTGTCCAGGCCGTAGAGGGTGGGCATGTCGAAAGCCACGCTCAGGCCAGTTTCGCCATGCTCCAGGAGGTATCTGTAGCGAGCGTTTGTGTCTTCCGCAGACCCATGGCCAGCGAACTGCCTCATGGTCCACAGCCTGCCCCGGTACATAGTGGAGTGAATTCCCCTCGTAAAGGGAAACTCACCCGGCAAACCGAGGGCCTCCTCGTAGTCCAGGCCCCGTGTTTCCACCGGTGTATAGAGCCTCTCCACCTCGAGACTGGAGGTCGTGAGAAACTTCTCGCTCCTCTCAGGTTTGGCAGCCAGCGATCTAGCGAGGGTCTTCTCCTCCCATTCTCTCCTGGCTCTTTCAATTTCCTTGAGCCTCTCCTCATCGAGCATGGTGGACCAAGTCGTTTTCAGAAGGTCCCGTGTCTATTTTTACCTTCCGTTAACAGCATTCCACTAAGGCTTCTCGATCCTGGCCCGCAAGGCATCCGCGTCTGACGCGCCCTGCTGAACCTCCTGCCTCCGCTGCTGAAGGATGGACCTTATGAGGGACTCGAAGGCCGAGTAGACGTTGTCTCCCGTCTTGGCACTCGTCATGAAGTAGGGTGCGCTGTAGAACTCGCTCATCTCCACCATGTCCTCCTCCTTGATCTGCAGCTGGCCCTTGAGGTCCGATTTGTTGGATAGGACTATGGTGGAGAGGGGACCAGCAGCGTTGTACACGCCCTTCAACCATCCGTGGAGAGCCTCCATAGTTTCCCTCCGGGTCATGTCACAGACGGCGAGGACGCCATTCGCCTTGTAGAAGTAGGCGTCCTTCAGGAGATCCATGAAGCCCTGGCGCCCCATGATGTCCCATATGACAGCGTCCACCTCTACGGGCTCCCCCATGGGATCCTCCAGCTCCAGAGTCTTCTTGCTGATCAGGGTCCCGATGGTCCTGATGTAATCACCGTCGAACTTGTCCGCCACGAAGCGTCGAACCAGACTCGTCTTGCCCACCGCTTCCTCTCCAACCGTGCAGACCTTTAGCTTCAATCTGGCTTTTCTAACGGTTTGGAGCATGAGGAGGACAGATACTTCGAACGTCGTCCTAAAAACCTACCGTCGAGATTATCCCATGTGGTAAGATGGCCTAAATCGGCTTGATGTGGAGTATGTCGGTGATGGAGCCCTCCCGATTGCCTCTTCTCTTGTAGACGAGCTCCACCTCCATCCCCACGTAGACCTCCTCCTCAGGAAGGTTCACGTGATGGAGCAGACCGCCCCTCACCCCGGGGAGCCTCACCATGGCCCAGACAAGGGGGGATGGCAGCTTCTCCCCCTTGTCGTTCACGTATGCCACGGTGAAGGCATCAATGACCCCCTTGTTGGGGACCTCCTCCCACTCCGTCAGCTCCGTGAAGCAGGCCTCGCAGTATATCCTCGGAGGCAGGTAGGTGACGTCGCAACTCGTACAGTAGGTGCCCATCAGCCTCTCATTGTCCCTTATCTCCCGGAAGAAGCGATCCCCCGCCAGGCCCGCTGTGTAGACATAGTAGGCCTCCATGTCGCCGCGCCATCGCCTGGCCTCCTCAGCCATCTCAATCCTCCCCCGCGGGTTTGAAGTACTTGATGTCGGTGACGGCTCCTTCCCTCTCCTTCTTGGGCTTCCATACGGCTTTCACCCGCATGCCGATGGAGATATCCTCCTCCCCCACCTCGCCCAGGTAGTGCATGAGTCCCATCATTTCCGAGGCGCCATCGATGGATATGACTCCCACGAAGATGGGCTTCTTCAGCCTCCGGGCGTCGGTGTCGATGTGCGATATGGAGTAGGTCTCCACAGTGCCCGTGTCTTGGAGCTGGACGAAATCCCCTGTCCTGACAAAACACTGCTCGCAGAAGGAACGGGGCGGAAAGAGAATCCTGCCACACTTGTCGCACTTTCTCCCGACCAGTCTCCCCTCCTTCAGCTCTTCAAGGAACCGGGTCATGGACTCACCGGCGCTCCAAGCGTACTTGGCCTCGGGCCGCCATTCCGTCGTCGAAACCCTGCCCTCCTCGATATCAGAGGCCTCCAACGGCGTCCCGGGCCACTTCCTCCCTATCACCTGTATCACGCCCTCATCACCATGACGCTGGAGAACTGCATCAGGTCACCCCAGGCTTGACACACCCCCACCTGGGGGCTCCCTGGAACCTGTCTCTTCCCGGCCTTTCCCGCCAGCTGCCAGTATATCTCCCCTGCCTTGATGCCCATGGTAGCAGCGATGGGATTGCCGACCCCCAGGAGGCCGCCCGAGGGGCACGTGGGCAACTCACCATCCCTCTGCGTCACCCCTTCCCTGGTGAGCTTGGGGGCCTCGCCCTTTCCGCACAGAAGGAGGCCCTCCATGTGATGCAGCTCCTTGTAGTCGAAGGGGTCGTATGGCTCCACCACGTCCACATCCCTCCTGGGGTTCTCGATCTTGGCCATCCCATAGGCCATCTTGGCCGCCCTGGCCAGGTACTCGGGAAAGTAGAGGTCCCTGTTGGTCCACATGGTCGAGTCGATGCACCATCCCACACCCGATATCCATACGGGCGTCTCGCTGTACCTCCGGGCGATGTCCTCGCTGACCAGGACCAGAGCCGAGGCCCCATCGCTCGGCGGGCTGATATCTAGCCTCTGGACGGGCCAAGCCATGACCTCCGAGCCCAGGACGTCCTCCACAGTGATGTGGGGATCCGCCAGCTGAGCGCAGGGGTGGTCCACGGCGTTTCTCTTGTTCTTGACTGCGACGAGGGCTATGTCCTCCTTCTTCACCTTGTGGACAGTCATGTACCTGTTCATCTCCATGGCGAAGATCCACACCAGGTTCGGTCTTAGAGGCCTCTCCAGGATGGGGTCCCAGATGTGGGCAAAGGCGGACTGGGGGTGCGGATGACAGGATGACATCTTTTCCTCGTTGACCACCAGGCATACGTCGGCCATGCCGGAAGCCACATGCCACCAGCCTGCTATGGGAGAGAAGCACCCAGTACCCCCGCCCGTGAACACACGCATGTAACGCCGCCGGACACCTCCAGCCCCGTCGCAGAGGTATTCCCCCTTCATGTGAACGCCATCAAAGGCGTCGGGGGCGGACCCTGTGACCACTGCATCCACCTGACCCAGCTCCATACCAGCTTCGTCCAGGGCCATTCGGGCGGCCTGATAACACATCTCCTTGCCCGTTTCCAGCAGACGTCGCCTGAAGAGGGTCATACCGGCTCCGATTACGGCCACCTTCCTCATGTCAGCCCTCCAGAACTACGACCCCGCCAGAGGCAGTCGGCACCCCCCTCCAAGACTGGGCCACGCCCATGGCGGCGTCCTCCACCTGGTGTTCTCCCGCGGCGCCCTTAATCTGGCTGACCACCTCCATGACCCGGAAAAGCCCGGAAGCCTCGAGGAGGTTCCCCACCCCCAGGGAACCACCGGACGGATTCACAGGCAATGCGCCTGAAGACTCGTAATAGCCATCCTTGAGAAGCTGTCCCGCCCTATAGCCCCCCGATAGCGCAAGGGCCTCCAGGTGCTGCAGCTCCTTGAAGGAGAAGCGATCGTCCACCTCCGCCAACTTTATCTGTCGCCTGGGCCGGTCAATCCTGGCCATCTCGTAGGCCTGACGGGCTGCGACTCTCGCGTACACTGCCTCTCGCATCTCTCTGGTCTCCAGCCAAGGGCTGTCAGAGGCCCAGCCAATTCCCTTGATCCATACCGGCTGATCCGTCAGCTGGCGTGCCCTCTCCTCCGAGGCTAAGACCACCACGATGGAACCATCGGCGAGAGGGCTGACGTCGGCCGCCTTGAGGGGCCTGAAGAGGGGCTCCGAACCCATGACCTCCTCGGCCGTTATCTTCTCGCCGTAGCTGGCCGCCTCGTTCACCAGGGCATTCCCCTTGTTCTTTCTAACAACCTCAGCGCAATCCATTTCGGTGTTCTCCCCATCGCCCAGAAACGCGCTCATCTCCAGGCCCGCCAGGAAGAAGGGGTGGCCGTCCAGAGGCTTGTTGTAGGTTGGGTCAAAGGCGTGGGTGACGACGCCCTCATAGCTCAACAGGTCCGAAGCCTTGCTGTGGGCCTCCACCGCCACCACCTGAAAGAGACCCGCTGTGATTTGCATGAAAGCCGACGCCAGTCCACAAATCGCATCTCCTGTTACGGTGCAGACGGGACGGAGGACACCGCCCAGTTGATCGGGAGTGAACTCGTCGAATATAGAGAAGCCTTCCCAGTAGTCCTCAGCACATGTAATGAAGCTGTCTACGTCGCTCCGAGGATTGACGCCCGCGTCCTCGTAGGCCTTGAGGGCGGCCTCGAACATCAGCTCCTTCCAGGAGAACTTGTGGCTCTCGGGTGTAAATCCCACTCGCCCGATGCCCACGATGGCAACCCTAGTCATCCTTCTCCCCGGAGAACGTGTAGCGGCTCATGGAAGGGCTCTCCTGATAAATAACTTCCTTTCGCGCATCGAAACTGGTGGCTATGCTTCATCCAACGCCTTGAACAGGTTCAGCCTTCCTCCAGGCCACAGCCATGCGCGAGGGCTGCTTGCAGCCGAATAATTCTAAATACGAACCTGCCAATCCTTCATCAGTGACGGAGTACTACTTTGACGTCGAGACGGAGGGGGAGGACCCACTCCAAGACAGGATTGTGACCGTCCAGTACCAGCAGCTTGAGGACGGGGAACCGGTGGGTAACTTCAATATCCTGGCGGAGTGGGAGTGGGGAGAGAAGGAGATCCTGCGCATGATCCTCGACAAGGGCCTGATGGAGGTGAGCTGGGACTTCGTGCCTATCGGCAACAGGCTCACCTTCGACATCACCTTCGTGGTGGAGAGGGCTGAGAGACACAAGCTCATATCCTGGCAGCCGCCCCAGCTGAAGTACTACTTCTTCAGAAAACCCATGCTGGACATCTGGCCCGTGCTCGTCCTAATGAATAGGGGAAGGTTCGAGGGCTCCAGCCTGACGTCCTTCACCCAGAAGGAGTGGAGCGGCGTCGTTCCGGCCCTGTACAAGAAGGGGGACTATCAAGCAATCCTTAGATATGTGGAGGAGGAGAGACAGGCCGTTCTCGACATCTACAGGGAAGTCAGGTCTGTCCTCTCCACCCTAGGAGACCGACGCAAAGCCCGAAAGGCCGAGGGCTGATAGTTCAAAAGGTTCATGGAATGACGGGCCTTTGGGTAGGTGGATATGAAGCTTGAGCTGAAGGAGGAGCACGAACTCATCCGGCGAACGGTCAGAGACTTCGCCGAGCAGAAGATCAGGCCCATTGCCCGAGAGCTGGATGCCATGGCCAGCTTCCCCCTCGAGACCGTTAGAGAGATGGGGCGTCTTGGCCTCTTGGGGATGGTGGTCCCTGAGGAGTACGGGGGGAACCTAACCGATACCATCTCCTACTGCATCGCCGTGGAGGAGATCGCCAGGGTAGATGGATCCCACGCCCTTATCATGGCAGCCCACAACTCTCTCTGCACGTCTCACGTCCTGCTGGCTGGGAACGATGAGCAGAAGAGGGCCTATCTGCCCAAGCTGTCCACGGGGGAGTTCATTGGAGCATGGGCCCTCACGGAGCCATGGTCGGGCTCAGATGCCTCCGCAATGCGGTCGAGGGCCGTCAGAGAGGGCAACCAATGGGTTCTCAAGGGCGTCAAGAACTTCTGCACCAACGCCCCTCACGCCGACGTCCTCGTCATCATGGCCATGACAGAACCGTCCAAGGGCTCCAGGGGCATAAGCGCCTTCGTCGCAGAGAAGGGGACTCCCGGGCTCGCCGTTGGTAAGGAGGAGGACAAGCTGGGCGTTCGAGCCTCCGCCACCTCTCAGGTCATTCTGGAGGATTGCCGACTGCCTGAGGAGAGTCTCCTTGGCGAGATGAATCAGGGTTATGGGGACGCCCTCGCCATTCTGGATGGAGGCCGGATCAGCATCGCCGCCATGGCCCTGGGCATAGCCCAGGGTGCCCTGGACGAGGCCATGGTCTACTCCCAGGAGCGAGAGCAGTTCGGACAGCCCATCTCCAACTTTCAGGCCATCCAGTTCATGCTGGCAGACATGGCGACCCATATTGAGGCCACCCGCCTCCTGGTCTATCGAGCGGCCCACCTCAAGGACGCCGGCCTCCGCTACAAGAAGGAGGCCTCCATGGCAAAGCTGTATGCATCCGAGACCGCCATGAAGGTGACCACCAAGGCCCTGCAGATCCACGGAGGATATGGGTTCATCAAGGATTACCCGGTGGAGAGGATGTTCAGGGACGCCAAGCTCTGCGAGATCGGGGAGGGAACCAGCGAGATTCAGAGGCTGGTCATAGCTCGTGAGATCTTGGGCCACGGGTGAGGTAGGACTCCATCGAGCCTCCTTGGGGCAAGATGCTTCCGTCAGAGAGCCAGGACCGGCCCAACCTACATATTCTCTGGTGTCAATCAGGTTATGATGACCGTGGGGAAGGTCCCGGAGCGCAAGCCTGACGGTCGTGAAGGCCCGCCGGAGGGCTATCCCAGGGATCCTAAGCACTACGCCGATCCCGCCAACTGGAAGTACCCTGTCCACACACCCTTTCACGCGAGAGCAGCTCGAAGATACTTTGACAAACCGGAGAACCGCGTGAAGTACACGGACGAGGAACAGCAGTATATAGACTGGAGGATTGGCCAGGCCCTCCTGAAGTTCGGTGTTGTGGAAGGGAGGAGCCTGGAGGACCGACGGGTACCCTTCGACAAAGACCTGGAGGACATGGGCCTGGAGGACCTCCTCACCTTCTTCCTGGGGAGGGACAGGCTGAAGCGGGCCCTGAAAATCTCTGAGGTGTCGGTGTCCAGGAAAGGGGACATGATCAAGGGGGACGTGAAGGGGTATTCAGTCAGGCTGGACCTTGGGGACAAGAGAATCGTCCACAGCTGCCCCGACTGGGAGAGGCGCTCCGCAGGAGGCTTGTTCTGCAAGCACGTCGGCGCCGCCTTCCTGAAGCTCTCGGAGGTCGAGGCCCTGGAGTTCTTGAGAAGGCTGGTGATGGAGAGGGACAGGTGGATCTTTCAGACGGGAGAATCCACGGTCTAAAGGCTGTCCCTGCGCATATCATGGCCCGTCTCCCCAAACCCTCCGACGGAGCCAGAGACGGGATGACGACACACTGGACACCTCCCTCCAACGATGCAGGCGCTGCAGAGGTACTGACCGCAGAAGTGCTGGTATATGCCTGCAGCTCGATGCTTCCTGCAGACTCTATCGCCCATCCTCGAAGGGGGTTCAGGGGGCGGCTGATGCTCTGCCCTCTCGAGCGCGCTATCAGGCTCGAAGATGTACAGTGCCCCCTCGAGTCTCTTGGCCTGGGAGGCTCCTATCCTTAGGTTCCTTGCCAGTGAGACAGCATTCCATTGGGCTCTCGGGAGTTCAAGGGCCAGCCTCATGAGACGATCCATGCCCGGAGTCTGCTCCCCCGATGGTTCCTGATCGAACACGCCCTTGACGTAGCCCAGGATTCTTCTCGCCTCGTGCAACTCCAAGTGTGGGCAAGCTTGCACGACCTGCGACAAGCGGGGCAGGCCAACGGCCTCATCTGAGGTCATTGAGAAGACATCCCTCGAGAGCATCTCCAGACGCCTCAGCTCTCCCTCGGGGAGAGATAGAATGTCCAAAGGTTCCGGGTCGTTCACGTATTCGGCGACGTCATCCAGTAGGTCCACGGGGATGTTACAGTACTTGAATATCTCCTCCTTTCCGGCAGGTCGTGCGTTTACGGCTTCAAACTCGATTACTCGCCAGACGTAACTCTCGACTCTCTCCTCCCGCCGCCTCTCCTGCACCTTCTTGCTCCCTCTCAGGGCCTCCTCTGAGGTGGGGTTTAGAGATAGGGCCATTTGATAGGAGTCCCGGGCCTTCTCATACACTCCCAGTTCCAGATAAGCGCCGCCCATGGCGCAGAGGCATTCAATATCCTTCGGGCTCACCTCAAGGGCGACGTTGTACGAGTGAATGGCGTCTTTCCAGCGCCCAAGGGACTCGCAGAGCCGGGCTCGCTCCTTCCAGAGACCAGGGTCCCTTGGGTCGAGCTCCAGAGCCTGGTCAAAAGCCGCGAGGGCGGCTTCCGGCTGCTCCATATTTCGGTGAAGAGAGGAGAGGCGGAGCCAGATTTCCCTGGATGGGGTGGAGCCCCTGGAGGCTCGATTCAGCGCCTCCATGGCCTCGTCCCACCTCTGAAGAGCCTCCAGGGCCTCGGCCTTGAGGAGCCAGATTTCCTTCTCCTTCTCTTTGCCGACGAGAGCTGCCTCAACGAACTGAAGGGCCTCCTGTTGCTTTTCCAGGGCCAGGAGGAGAGAGGCCTTGGCAGTGATCAGAGGAATCTCGTCGGGGTGGTGAGAAAGAGCGTCCTCTACGAACCTCAGCCCCTCATCAGATCTCTGGAGATGCATGAGGGCCACCCCCTTCTGGGCAAGGATGACGGGGTTGGAGCCGCCGTAGTAGAGAGCCTGATTAAGGCTTCTCAGGGCTTCCTCCCAGTTCCCTCCCTCCGCCAATACCTGAGATTTCCAGTAGTGGGACCAAGGATCGTGGGGCAGCTTGGTCAGGAGAGCCTCGATGCTCCTGAGGGCCTCTTCCATCCTCTTTGTGCGGGCCAGGCTCATTGCCCTCCCCCTCAAAGCCGCCAGATCTCCAGGGCTGAGGGCAAGGGCCTCGTTGTAAGCCAGGAGGGCGTCCTCATGTCTGTTGAGACCGGTGAAGGCATCGCCTCTGATCACGACTGCCTCCAGGTTTCCCCTGTCGGTGGCAGTTACCTCGCTGCAAGCCTGGAGAGCCTCGTAGTAGTTCTCCATGGAAAGCAGGAGCTTGGCCTCCATCAGCCTCGGCTCGGGGTCACTGGGACTGAGCTTGGACGCCTCTTCAAGGCACTCAAGGGCTTCCGTCGTCAGGCCCAGGTTAGCAGCCGCAGCGGCCCTCACGGTCCAGGCCTGAGAGTTCTTCTCATAGGCATGCGTCAAGGTGATCGAGGCTTGATAGGCATCCCTCTTCCGGTCCAGCTCTTCCAGACACTGTATCCTCGCGTGGATGTAGTCCCAGTCCTCCCCATGCCGGTTCGTAGTCTCATCGAGGCTCCGAAGTGCCTGCTCATACTCACCGAGCCTCATGAGACACTCAGCCTTCTTCAGCCTTGCTGAATCCTCCTGGGGCTCTGCATCCAAAACTCTCTCGAAGGAGTAGAGGGCGTCGTGGAGCCGTTCCGCCTGGAGGAGGGCCCTGCCCCTGGCCATCCAGTACTTGCCCTCCTCCTTCAGCCCGAGGGCCCTGTCGAAGCACTCAATGGCCTCCTTCCCCCTTCCCAGCTCCTGAAGGGACTGACCTCTGTAGTACCAGCACTCGTGATCGTCTCTGATATGAAGGGCCTTCTCGAAGGCCTCCTCGGCTTCTGCAAAGGACCTGAGCTCATATAGGCAGGAGGCGACACCTTTCTGAGCCTCGAAGTTTGCGTTCTGGATGCCCAGGATCTCCCCGTAGACCCCGAGGGCCTCCCCTGACCTTCGCGACTCGTACAGGATCTCCGCCTTGAGTAGCATTAGATGGACAGTCCCTGGGACCGCCTTCAGGCCCCGATCGCATACGTGCAGGGCAAGCCTGTTCTTCCCCAGATCCGCTGCGGCCTCGGCCATCTCAACGTACGTCGCCGCATCCTTTGGGTCTAGGGTCACGATGTCCTCGCAGCAATGAAACAGATCCTTCCAGCGGCCCATCGACCTCAGGGTGTCTTTCTTGGTCCGCAAAAGCTCAAGGTCTCCGTAGAGCTTGGCTCCCTTGGTCAGTGCCTTGAGGGCCTCCTCCTTTCGATCGAGACCAATGAGGGCGAAAGCCTTGCATCGAAGACCCAGGTGATCTCGGTGGCTTCTACGGAGCATCCTCTGACTTGCCTCGAGGGCGGTCCTCCACAGCCGGGCCTCCGTGGCGAGGGCGGCGGTCTTCCTCAACGCCTCCGGGTCCATTTCATTCCGCAGGACCTCCTCAAGGAGTTCCAGCGCCTGCTCCTTGTTACCTGAACGTATCCAGCTCTCAGCCTCATCCAGGATCAGGTCCTGTCGTTCTGGGTGTAACTCCATGAGCTTTTGGCAGGCCTCGCGGTACTCCTCCCACCGCCCGAGGGCCTTGAGGCAGGTTCTCCACCCCTCCAGCAGGTCTGTGTCCGACGATGCGGCCTCCCCGGCTTCCTCGTAAACCGAGATGGCCTCTTCGTGCTTTCCCTCCTGGAGGAGAAGTCGACCCAGGTCCTTCATCGCAGTCACGTTATCGGCCTGATAACGGATGCTCACCTGCAAAGATCTGATCGCCTCATCGGCATGTCCCAGCCTCTCCTCGGCCTTGGCCTTCATCTCCCACAGATCGGAGCGGGTTGACTTCACCTCGATGGCGGTGTTTATGCAACCGTAGGCACCCTCCCAGTCAGCCTGCTCCAGCAGGATCCGAGCCTTCCCCTTGAGGGAATCAACACATCTGGGGTCTTCCTTGATGGCGCGGTCAAAGGCTCCCATGGACCCTGACAGGTCGCCGTCCCGATACAAGCGGGTTCCTTTGAGTAGGAAGAGCCTTGAGGAGGGCCCTTCCAGTTCTTTGAGCGCCTTCCAGGCACGAGGCCAGGGCCCGCCCCCGCTGGCCACCTGCCACAACACCTCTATTGCCTCCTCCTTCTTTCCCGCCCGGGAGAGGAGTTCACCCTTTAGAACCAGCAAGTCCTGGGCTTCCGGAATAGCGTCTATTGCCTCCTCGCAGGCAATAATCGCCTCCTCTGCTCTCTCGGAGGCGTTAAGGAGACTGACTAGGGATAGCCATGCCTCTCTATGCCCTGGACGCTCGCTCAGGTATGATCTCAGCAGGCCCGCCAACCTGTTGGATCCATCCAGCTCATGGGCCACCTCCGAAGCCCACAGTACGACTCTGACAAAATCGGGGGAGAAGGTTTCAACGCTCTCGGGAATATGCTCGACGGCGCGGCGGAGGCTCTCCCTGGCATCATCCCGCAACCCTCTCTTCAGGTTTCGGACGGCCTTCCGCAGATGCTTTCTGACCCTGGCGAGCGAGAAATCTGTCTGCTGATGACCACGAATCGGCATTCCCATCCCTTCCGCCGGGCGTATGGAGGTAAGGGCTATAAGGATTTTTCTGGGAAACGAACAGCAGGAAGAGGACCCTTCACCAGAAAATCGTCTGTTCTGGAATGACCTCGACTACGCATCGCACCCCACCTTCAAAAAGGGGTATGCCGAGGGCATCCCTTCCAGCGCCGTCAGGCAATAGACGGTACTTGTCAACATGTTCCTGTGTTCTCACCACGAACTCCTCTTGGTCCTCTACGATGCGTCCCCTCCCACGTATTATGACCGGTTCCTCGCCTCTATACGAAGCTGGCTAGCCGTTCCAAGTCCATGAAGACCTTGACATCCTTGAGGCTTCTTGGCATGCCCTTCCCCTTGGACGTCCACGAACATCTCTGACATCTCACACGGGCTTGGAGCGAGAGATGCACCCGGCCGGCAGACGCTGTGTGATGAGGGGAAAGGGCGTCCCATGTTCTCACGCGGTTTCACACGAGAATGCATAGCACGGTTTGTCCATCGAGGAACCACTGCTATCAGACTCACTTTCCTGAAGTTCCCGCCGCCGATTTCCGCAAATTGGCCGAAGATGACCTGCCCGTGATGCAGGCGCCGGGATTCGAACCCGGGCTGTTGGCTCTCTCCGAACCCATGGAAGGCCAAGGTCCTACCAGACTAGACTACGCCTGCCTGGGGTAGGAAGCGTCAATTCGTTCTTTAACCTTTACCGGCCCAAAAGGAGAGATAGGCAAGGCCTGCGACCCTGCCTACCCCAGGGATGGGATCATCGTTTCCTCGTCCTCAAGGAGGTACCTGGGAGAGCATCCGTACGCCCTGTACACCTCTTCCCAGCTGTAGCATTCCTCTTCAGCCATGCTATCTACCCCTCCCAGCATGTGGGTATATAAATAGCGAAAGGGGGGAGGTCGCCGAAAGTGAAAGTTCAGTCAGCGGGAAAGCGAATTCACTCAGAGGTTTCAGTCGCCTTTTTCGCGCGATGGCGCACCCTCACCGCCTCTCCACGGTTGCTGTACCTCATCTCCACTGGGTTCATTCTCGCCACCCCCACGGCCCGAACCTCATTTTCGTGGCAGACCACGACGTCATCGCCGACTCGAACCTCCTCGTGGGCTTCGAGGACCCCTACAGCGAACACGTTTCCCTCTGGGAAGAAATCATCAATCTCGACGCAGTAGAGGTTCTTGTCAGCAAGAATGCCCCCACCCTCCAAGGTGAGGGAGAACATCCCCCTCGCTCCGGTCAGAGCTGCCACCTGTTGCCCACCTGCGAAGAGCCGAAAGTTGGGATACCTGCCCTTAATGGTGCAATCATCGACCAGGGCTTCAGCGCCAGGTCCGAACTGAAACCGCGCCATGGACTGAAGGTCCTCCTGCCTCCGGATCCACGCCGGGACAGTTGCCACGTCGGAGGTCGCCTCCTCTAGAGCAACCTGGAGCGCTTGCAGCGCCTCGGTGGATCGGGGATCATCCCGGGACGTCACCACCACGTCCTCCAAGATCGATTCCACTAGCTTGGCCTCAGGGCCAAGGTGGAGGATTGTGGCCTCGTATTCGTTGGCACGGAGGTAGCCCTCGATCTCTTCCTGCAGGACTGCAGCCTCATCCTTGCTCCAGTCACCTGTGACGGGAATATCATAACTCCGAACCGGATGAAACAGCTCCAGCTCCGAAGGCACGATGCCCAACGGCGAGGTGACAACGACCACGTGTACAGCCCAGGGGTTTCCCGCGGCGCGTATGACACTCCTGATGAGTCTATGAGACTTTGAGGAGGAGTAGGGCTTCCGAGCTGAGCAGGGCAGCAAGAGGAGGACCTTGGCTGAAGGGGGTTTCGAATACCTTTCCAGCACTCTCCGACGAAACCTGAGCACCTCGGGCCTGAATAGCGATTCCGCCGAGTAGGCCCTCAGGGGGGGACCCACGACGGGAAAGTGGATTTCCTGCCACTCATAGCATCGATAGTCGAGTTCCCTCAGGACAGCCGTCATCCAGGGATCATTGGATACCCTCTGTTCCACCAGTTCTCGCAATCTGCCTGTACTGATGGCCGTCCGCGATTTCCGAAGCTCAACAATCAACGCCCGGAGGTTGTGCTCAAGCAGGTTATGTTGCTCACAAGCCGGGCACATGCAGGGCCAGTCCTCAAGCTCCTCAGAGGGCAGCCTCCCATCAGGGGTGTGGAAGTACCCCTTCCGGCTATCATAGTGGACCCTCAGCCCGTCCACCAGGTCTACTCCGCAGTAGATGAGCATGGGGAGGTTGGCAGGCGTCGCCAGGAGGGGCGCGTATACCGCCCTCTGATACCCCGCAGCTTCTCTCAGTGAAATGAACTGGCGCACGAATCTCTTAGGGTACCGAGTGAACTCTACTGTGTTCTGAAATGCCACTACTTCCTTCCTGGACTTCCCCGCTCCATGAGGATCTGCCAGGAAGGAGACGTCTCCAATATCCTCCTCTGGCGGGAATTCCAAGCTAGCCAGGGAGAGCGGCCGAGAGACGGGTGGAGGGGTGGATGGCCCCATCTCCTGGACGTCCCTCATTAGTATGGACTTCGAGGACCTCTTCGTAGACAAAAAGGCCTCAGCCCACTCGATATCCTGCGTGTCCTTGACGCGAACGAGGAGGACGTTTGGAGTGGCAACTTCTGCATCCCCGGTCCTAAGGAGGCCCCTCCTGGCCATCCCACACCGCTCTAGGACCTCGTACACGGCCCAAGGATGGTGGTGTCGCTATTAAAGCTGGCCTAGACCCGACACGAATAAGGAAATTGTTCATGAAATCTAGATAGTAACTGAACTCGACTGGGGGCTGGGGAGGTGAAAGTATGGGCGGACCCTTACCGCCCCCAGATGAACCCACCTAGGCTTGCCGGGTTATTGCTGTAGGCATATCGAGGGCTCGGATTAGCGAAGGCCAGGCTTCGTTATCCTCTTGATGCCCTCGGGGACCGCCTCCCCCCTCGAGATGGCGTCGACGTACGCCTTCTCGCCGTCCACCTGCTCCATTATCAGTTCGTGGCCGATATCCCTTGCCGCCTTCTCGGCGTCCTTCAGGTGCCTCGCGGCTGAGATGATGTCGCCGCTACCTGAGTAGACCCTCGCGATGGTCAGGTTGAAGAGAGCCACCCCCCTCTTGTCCTTCAGGGCCTGAAGCTGTCCAAGCCCTTCGGTCCAGGCTGTGACGGCCTTGTCAGGATCGCCCCTCACGAAGTCCATGACGCCTTCATAGAGCCTTGACCAACCAATCTTCCTCTTCTCCCCGATTCTGCGGAAGATGGCTGCGGCTTCATTAATCATCGCGTCTGCTTTGTCTTTCTTGTCCCGATGCAGGTACACGCCCGAAGCGTTCTGAAGGGCATAGGCCAGAGTTCTCTGGTCGCCTGTGAGCCTGGAAAGCTCGATGCCCCTTTCATAGAACTTCAGGGCCTCATCGAGGTCGCCCAGCTCCTGATAGCTGGCCCCCAGTCCTGTATAGACCCTAGACAGCTGGTGGAGGTCCCTGATTTCCTCGAATATGCTCAGGGCCCTTTCCTTGTAGGACACGGCCTTCTTCTGATTGCCCCGCTGGCTGTAGTTGACACCGAAGGCATAGAGGAGCTTTGCGGTTACGGCCTTATTGCCCGTCTGAAGGACACGTCTCATTCCCTTCCTGAAAGCGCGGTACGCCTCCATGAAATCGCTGTTATTGTTTCGGATGAACCCCAGGAAGTAAAGGGCCTCGGCCTGCCCATCCATGTCATCGAGCCTGTTGTAGATCTTCAGGCTCTTCTGAAGTTCTGCCTCCGCCTCACCGTACTCCCCCTTGTTGAGCAGGATGTCACCAACACATTGGCGAGCTTCAGCTTCGAGCCTGCCGCTACCCAATTTCTTAGCATCCTCGGCCACCCGCCTGTAGATGCTGAGGGCCACGTCCCAGTCACCTAGAAGGTGCATCACGTGTCCCTCCAGGAGCCTGATCTGAGCGATGACCTCCTTGCTCAGCTTGGAGCCCTTTAGAGCTTCGAGGATCTTCAGGAACTCGTCTGGGTACCCGCTGTTGATTATCCGCCTCCCGTTTTCTATCGCCGACTGGGCAGCACCCGACGGGTTTCCTGCCTGTAGTAAGTGATGCTGGGCCTCCACGAGGTCGGCCGGGGTCTCCCTAGAAGTGTAGAACTTCGCGGCCCAGGCGTGGTATCTCTTTCTCATTGCGGGAGTGAGCCTCCCATAATGGAAGGTCTTCAGCAGGTCGTGCAGATCGAATACCTTCGGGGTGCTCTCCTTCAGCAAGGACTGGTCGCTAAGAGACGTGATTACGACGAAGTCAACGTCATCGTCTAGGAAGAGAGCATCCACGTGGACAGGCTTCCTGAACACAGAGGCCAGGCTAAGAACTCTCCTTTCCACGTCCATCAGCCGACTCGACACTTCCTCATCCAAGAACTTGTCAATGTCCCTGGTGTCAGCAACCTCCGGTCCCTGAATCAGTTCCAAGAAGAGAGGGTGACCTTGAGTCTGGGAGTAGATCGAGTCAAGATCAGGCTCCGAGATATTCTTCAGTGTCAGGAGGGTTACCGCTCCCTCCCTGTCCAGGCCCTCCAGGGACAGTTCCTCCACCATGTTCTTCACCTTCACGTCCCGCCGATCGTAGAACTTGGGCAGGGTGCGAGAGGCCACCATAACCTTGGGCCCCTTCACCCTCTCTAGGATGTCCTTGAAGCTGGAGAAGAATTCGTCCAGTTGTGTCCCTGCTTTGTCATAGTCGTCGAATACCATGAGGGCCTTCAGGTCGCTGAGGTTCTTCTCTAGAAGGAAGAACACCTCCGCCATATCGACTACTTCGCGGGTTTCCATGTACAGAAGGAGGTCCTTCTTGTTCAGGCGGGCCAGGAACTCCCCAATCTGGTGGGCGACGCTTCTGGGTGTGCTCCACTCGTGGATGCGATGCCAGAAGACGCTCATCTCATCCTTCATTCCCAACACGACCTTCCCTGCAAGGGTCGTCTTCCCGACCCCGGGCAATCCATATACGACGAGGAGCCTCTGGCCGGGTGACTTCAGCCACTTACTGATGACTGCCTGCTCCTTGGTCCTGTCGAAGAAGTGGCGTAGGCGGGGCATCGTGCCGAGGAAGGCGACCCTCTCCCTCCTGGACTTCACCCTGTCGGCGAAGCTCTCCACGTCGAAGACCCCTCGGCTGATATGGCAGACTACGTCCACTAAGGGAGCGTATACCGGCACCTCCCGGGGAATGTCCACCACCCTGAGCTTCTTGAACTCTCCAGAGGAAGTCTTCACCCTCACGGCCGTCTCCTCCACCTTCTTCTTGACTTTCTGCGCCTGTATCTGACCCCTCGGTGTGAGGAAGTAGACGGTTCGCCGGATCTTCCCTGATGGAACGTGAGCCCTCCGTCCGTAGAGCAACCCCCTGTCCTCCATCTCCTGCAGGAGCTTGGAGCATGTGCTCCGTCCGGCAAGGACCACATCTGCTATCCCAAACTGAGTGAGCTCATCAGGAGCCTCAAGCTCATTCTCATACATGCTGTACTCGGAGAGGTGGAGCAGAATTCGCTCCCTTATTGAGAAAAAGAACTTCTTCTTGTAGTAACTGATTCGCCTCCCCTTACCCGTTTTCCTCCGCGGCATAACTGCAGCCATAAATTCCTCAACTTATAAGAATTTCGCAGGTGGTGAATTGTTCTGATTCATCGCAACCCACCGAACAGTAACACAGAAATGAACAACCCGGAGCTTCCGCCTCCGGTCCCTCGCCCTCTCGGGAGGTCGAGCCCGTGGGCTTCGTCCACAAAGTCACGGACTTCCGGGGGCAAGCCGAGGTCTCTAGGCGAAGGCGGTACAGCCCTCGAGGTCCACTCGAACGCATCGCGGACAGGCATCACAAGAAAGTCACATTCTTCTCCAACAGGGCCATCTCCCTCTTCTGAAAGGCCCGTTCATCAACTGATAGTAGGAGGATGCTTCCCGTCCCCATGACGATCTCATTGAGGTACTCGACGAAGTTCAGAATCCTGTGAAAATCGTTGTTGATTGTGAGGAATTCGAGGCCGTCGAGTAGGACGGCGGGTCTACGGTTGCCCTGCAGGAAAACTCCTATCAGACTGATGAGGGAGCCAAGGTTGTGTGGGTCAACGTAGTCCTCTCCCAGAGTACTGCTGAGCCACACGACCCTACACCGGCCCATATTGTTCCTCTTCCTCAGATTATGCGGGTGCTGACGGGTGACGTGAAGGCCGTGAAAGCCGCGATGGAGGAGATGGGCAAACGCCTCGGCTCCTCTTTCTGGTTTCGCCTCCTTGGCCAGGTAGACCCTTCCCGCCTCCAGTTCGAAACCGTTTCCGAAAGCCAGATGCCTGAGAAACTCCCTCTCTCTGTCATCCTTGGAGAAATGACTTCGGGAAGGCCTCACGGCGTCTCGAATCCCTACGTCCCTCTATTATAGCTGTTGCGTTGCTTATCACGTCTGATATCCCGGGTCAAACCGGGGAAGTCCGAAACCAGCTGCCCGCCTGACCGAGGTGGAGGAGCCGGGGGACACCCACAATCAGGCATTCTCCACGGGCTGGCCCTTTTCTCCCTTCCGAGGGCACCAGAAACGGTTAATAATGTGGCTGGCCTAGAAGGGCTGCAGGCTCACGAGGTGACACCTTGCCCGAGGAGATGGGGCGCTACCCTTTGTTTGTGGATGGCGGCTGGAAGGAGAGTATATCCGGGTCCACCTTCACCACCTATGACCCGGCCAACAACAAGCCACTGGCGGAGGTGGCAAGGGGGGTTAAGGAGGACGTTGACCTCGCCGTGGCTTCCGCCCGGGAAGCCTTCGAAGGAAAGGAATGGCGGGGAATGGACCCTACGGAGAGGGGTAGGATTCTCTCTCGGCTAGCCTCGCTCATAAGGGAAAGGGCCACCGACCTGGCAAGGTTGGAGAGCCTGGACAACGGGAAGACCCTTAAGGAGGCGAGGGGGGATGTGGAGTACACAGCCAGGACGTGGGAGTACTTCGCAGGTCTAGCGGACAAGATAGAGGGCAAGACTATCCCCGTTCCCGGTCTCAGGTTCGACTACACAAGGGTTGAGCCCTTGGGGGTCACCGCGCACATCGTGCCGTGGAATTATCCACTCGTCTTGGGTTCCCGGGGCCTGGCCCCGGCCCTGGCTGCCGGAAACACTGCAGTCATGAAACCTTCCAGCTGGGCACCCTTGACGAATCTCGTTCTGGCGGAGATCGCCTCCCAGGCAGGTCTTCCCAAGGGCGTCCTCAACGTCGTTCCTGGTAGCGGCTCTGAGACGGGGAGCTACATGGCGAGCCACCCATCCGTCGACAGCATCACCTTCACCGGCTCCGTGGAGACCGGCAGAGAGGTCATGAAGCTCGCGGCGGAGCATATCACCCCCGTTACGCTTGAACTGGGGGGCAAGTGTCCCAACATAGTCCTGGAGGACGCCGACAGGGCGAGAGCCGCTCGGGGAGTTCTCCGGGGGATTTTCACGAACGCGGGCCAGATGTGCTGGGCGGGCTCACGGTTGCTCATCCAAGAGTCCATCCAAGACGAGTTCCAAAAACATCTGAGGGAGAAGGCAAAGGGCATAGTAACGGGGCCTGGGTTGGATGAGGGGAGCCAGATGGGTCCACTGGTTTCGAAGGAGCAGGTGGAGAGGGTCCTGAGATACATCGACATCGGTAAGAACCAGGGTGCAAGACTTTTGGTTGGAGGAGAGAGGCCAAGGGAAGCCAAGCTTGCCCAGGGGAACTTCGTTCAGCCCACCATCTTCATCGACGTCGATCCTACAATGACCATTGCCAGGGAGGAGATCTTCGGCCCCGTCCTCAGCACCATTGGCTTCGCCGATGTGGACGAAGCCCTCGAAATTGCCAACGCGACGGAATTCGGGCTCTGCGCGGGGGTCTGGACCAAGAACCTTTCCGTGGCCCATCGCATGGCTGCAGAACTGGAGGCGGGGATTGTCTCTATCAACGAGTATCCCATCACCTTCCCTCAAGTTCCCTTCGGGGGCTTCAAGGAAAGCGGAATCGGAAGGGAGCAGGGGCTAGAAGCCGTCTACAACTACTGCCGGGTCAAGAACGTGACGGTCAACCTTCTGTCATAACCTTTAATCAACGGTAGCATTTAGGGACCCGCGTGAAGCCTCGCCTTGCCATAATAGGAGGATCCGGCCTCTACAGGTCTGGCCTCCTAGAGGTCGAGGAGTCCCGTGTGGTCTCCACGCCTCACGGTAAGCCCTCGGCACCCCTGGAGGTAGGCTCTTTCGGCAGCAGGGAGGTGGCCTTCTTAGCCCGCCATGGACCGAGACACAGAATACCACCCCACAGAATCAACCATAAAGCAAATCTCTGGGCCATCAAGGAGGCCGGGGTGGAGAGGGTGGTGAGCACATCCTCTGTGGGCTCTCTACAGCTAGAGGTCAAGCCCGGTGAGCTGGTTGTCCCCGACGACTACCTGTCCCCTTGGGAAGTCCCTACCTACCATGACGAGGAGGTTGTCCACGTGACACCGGAACTGGACCCCTCCCTGAGGAAGGCGCTCGTGACGGCTGCCCGAGACTGTGGCGTTCCCGTCCACGACGGGGGGGTGTACGTTCAGACGAGGGGTCCCAGGCTGGAGACAAGGGCGGAGATACGCCTCATGAGAGAGTTTGGGGACGTGGTGGGAATGACGATGGCTTCCGAGGCCACCTTATCCAAGGAACTCAACGTCCCATATGCAGCTCTCTGCAGCGTTGACAATTACTGCCACGGCATAGTAGACGAGGCTCTGACCTATGAGGCCATAGTGGAGGTCCAGAAGGAGAATGCCGAAACCCTCAGGAGGGTTCTCGCTACGTTTCTGGAGGCGATTCTGTGAGCATTCTCCTGAAACATGTCCTCCTTGAGGGGGAGGAAACGAGTGTATACATCGAGGACAATCTCATAACGGAGATTGGGCCCGCTCGAGAGGCAGACGTCGTTATCGAGGGGGAGGGTAAGGCTTGCATCCCCGGTCTGATAAATGCCCATACCCACGCGGCCATGACCCTCTTCCGCAGCTACGCAGATGACATGAACCTGCAGGAGTGGCTGGAGGGAAGGATATGGCCTCTTGAGGCGAAGCTCACCGCGGAGGACGTCTACTGGGGGACGAAGCTCGCATGTCTGGAAATGATCAAGGGGGGGACCACCACCTTCAACGACATGTATTTCTGCATGGAGGAAGCGGCGAGGGCTGTTCTCGACATGGGTATGAGGGCTTTCCTCAGCTATGGTGTCATAGACCTCTTCGACGAGGAGAGAGCGGAGAGGGAACTGAAGGCCACGGAGAACATCTTGCGCTTCGTTTCCGGACTCAAGTCAAGCAGGCTCTCGGCGGCCCTCGGTCCCCACGCCATCTATACCGTCTCTCGCGGAACGCTGGAGAGCATCGTGGGGATGGCGGTGGATGAGGGGCTCAAGGTCCACTTCCACCTGGCTGAGACGGAGAAGGAGCTGAAGCAGTCCGAAGAAATGTATGGAAAGGGTCCCGCTCGTGCCCTGGATGATATGGGCTTTCTTGGTCCATGGCTGGTGGCGGCCCACTGCGTGTGGCTGACGCAGTCGGATGTCAGGCTCTTGGGCGAAAGGGGGGTCAGCGCGGTTCACAATCCCACATCGAACATGAAGCTGGCTGTGGGCAGAGCATTCCCCTTTGAGGCCATGAAGGCTGCTGGAGTGAACGCAGCGCTGGGGACGGACGGAGCGTCCTCCAACAACAATCTGGACATGTTCGAGGCCATGAAGTTGGCCTCTCTGCTGCAGAAGTTCTACACTGGCCAGCCCACGTCCTTGCGAGCTGAGGATGCATTGCACATGGCCACCAGGGGAGGTGCCGACGCCTTGGGGATCCCGGCCGGGACCGTTGAGGAGGGCAGGCTCGCCGACGTGGCGCTGCTTGACCTGCGAAGACCAGAGATGGTGCCACTTTTCAACCTCAACTCTAACGTCGTCTACTCCGCCAATGCTTCGGTGGTAGACACAGTGATCTGCGACGGCAAGGTTCTGATGAAAGGACGCCGTGTAAAGGGGGAGATGGAGATCATAAGAAGAGCGCAAAAGGTCGCAGAAGATGTGGTGTCGAGGTGATCCTATGCTTGAGATGTTGAAGAGAAGCCTGCACGAGACGCCTGTGGTTAAGTTCGGTGAGTACAACTACTTCGTGCATTCCATAACAGATGGGATTCCGCCTGCTGACCCTGTGGTCTTACAAGAAGTTGTGGAAGCTCTTCTCCAGGTGGGCAACTTCGATTGTGACTGTATTGTTACGGCCGAGGCCATGGGCTTCCCACTCGCTGCTCTCCTCAGCGTCAGGACAGGTAAGCCCTACGTATTCCTTAGGAAGAAGAAGTACGGCCTTCCGGGGGAGGTGTCTGTCAGGCAGGTGACAGGCTACTCCAAGGGAGACCTATACCTGAACTTCGTCAAGCCGGGCGACCGAGTTGTCTTTGTGGACGACGTCGTAAGTACCGGTGGGACCCTGAGAGCCGTCGTGGAAGCCCTACGGGTAGCGGGAGCCGAGGTCGTGGACGTGCTAGTGGTCTTCGACAAGATGGAGGACAAAACCGAGCTGGAGAAGGAGATCGGCCTCCCCATAAAGACGCTGCTCAGGGTCGACGTGGTCGATGGGAAAGTGGTTACC
>JABAOD010003599.1_pt2 | contig 46402 bp, 43 predicted proteins | sample 7062151 | NCBI WGS metagenome assembly JABAOD01 (sample SAMN14538626, study PRJNA623070) | marine sediment metagenome | biome: marine biome [ENVO:00000428]; feature: marine pelagic biome [ENVO:01000023]; material: deep marine sediment [ENVO:00002113] | place: India: Gulf of Khambhat ... | reverse complement strand
CCCCGAAGTAGTAGCTATGATCCCCCAGGACCTTCCGTCCCAGGAGTTTGGGTCCCTCGATTCCCACACCCCTCTCTTGGAAACAGTCCGGCATCTCCTCAAGTCGCTTCTTTAGCACGATGTTGTCGCTCAGGGCGGCGACCTCTGAAGGCTCCAAGAAGGTCTTTGAGGACCCGAAGAGGGGCTTGTGTATGGCGAACTCCTTTGCCACCTCCCTCTCGAGAGCCACCGAGAAGAGGGGTATGCTCCAGTCTTCGTCGACGATGACGGAGGCCAGTTTTCCCAGGAAGCGGCCGTCACTGGTGAGGAAGGTCTTGTTTAGGACCTGCCGACATGTCAGCATTCAGCTTAAGACGGGTGCTGAACATATAAATGCTTGCGACCATGGTCCTGAACGGGGTATCATCCTGCTGGCGATCATATCCGACATCCACGCCAACTTGCCGGCTCTAGAGGTGGTCCTTGAAGCCGTGGAGGCCTCGGGGTCGGAGGCGGTCGTCCACGCTGGGGACGTGGTGGGCTACAATTCCTTCCCCAACGAGGTCATCGGGCTCTTGAAGTCCAGGCGTATACGGTCCATCCGGGGGAACCACGACAGGGCGGTGGTCAGCGGGAACACGTCGTGGTTCAACCCCTACGCCGCCCGGGCGGTGGAGTGGACCAGAGAGCAGCTGACGGAAACGTCCCTGGAATACCTGAGGTCCCTCCCACCTCACTTAGTCATGGAGACAGGGGAGGCCACCATCAGGATCGTCCACGGTAGCCCCCGGGATGAGGATGAGTATGTGTTCCCTCAGCAGGCCAGCCCGCTGCTCCTGGACGAGGGGGAGTGCGACGTGTTGGTAATGGGCCATACCCACGTGCCCTTTGTCCTCAGGACAGCCAGAGGACTCGTGGTGAACGCGGGGAGCGTAGGGCAGCCCAGAGACGGAGACCCCAGGGCCGCCTGGGTGCTTCTGGACCCGGAGGAGCCTTGGGCGGAGGTCCAGAGAGTCACGTACGACGTGACCTCCGTGTACGATGAGGTCCTGAGGGTGGGACTGCCAGAGATGCTAGCCGATCGCCTCCTCGTGGGCCGCTAGCGAGGGCCTGTCGGATTAATGATTTAACCCTCGTCTTGATTAGAGGTCTGGGGCCGATAGATCAGCCTGGAAGATCGCATGCTTTGCAAGCATGAGGTCGCGGGTTCGAATCCCGCTCGGTCCATTGAGGACGAGTTGAGGGATGAGAAGCCAAGTCCTACTGGAGTGGCGAGCCTAGAAGATTGGGAGCTCTACTTGACGCCTCAGGCGTCCCCTTCGGAGATTGCGGCTGTCAGAAACTACCCATGCGCAATAAGGACGCCGGCTCCGGCCTAACTATCTTTACAAAAGGTTTAAGGAGCCTGGAGGGGCATTGCCGGTAGGGTGCCGGCATGGCAATATTGGAGGAGCCGATAAGAGAAGTCCTGACGCTGAAAAACTACATCGGAGGAGAGTGGGTTGACTCGGAAGGGGAGCTCGTAGACGTCGTCAACCCTGCAAACTGCAAGACGATCGCGAAGGTCCCCATCTCCACAAAGGAGGAGATCGATGCCGCGGTCGAGGCGGCCCAGGAGGCTTTCCCGGATTGGAGGAGGACGCCTCCACTTGCAAGGGCAAGGGCCATTTTCAGGCTGAAGGAACTTCTGGAGGAGAACTTCGAGGAGCTGAGCAGGGTCCAGACCATGGAGCACGGAAAGACTATCGATGAATCCCGTGGGGAAACGAGGAGAGGGATTGAGAATGTGGAGGTCGCCACAGGAATTCCTTCTCTCATGATGGGCTACAACCTGGAGGACGTGGCCTCGGGCATCGATGAGTACGTGATCAGGCAACCTCTAGGCGTCTTCGGCCTCGTTTGCCCCTTCAACTTCCCCTTCATGGTACCCCTCTGGTTCGCGCCCTACGCCGTCGCTGCCGGGAACTGTGTAGTCATGAAGCCCTCCAGCGAGGACCCCATCAGCCAGATCAAGGTAGCGGAGCTTCTGGAGGAGGCGGGCATTCCGCCCGGTGTGTGGAACATAGTGAACGGTGGGCGGACGGTGGTCTCCGGTATGCTGGACCACCCTGGCATCGAGGGAATCTGCTTCGTCGGCTCCACCCCCGTCGGCAGGGATGTCATCTACAAGCGTTGTGGTGAGACGGGGAAGCGAGTCATCGCCATGACCGGGGCCAAGAACTTCATGCTGGTCATGCCCGACGCCGACCTGGAGAGCACAATAGCTTCCTGCATGACCTCCTTCTACGGCAATACGGGACAGCGATGTCTCTCCGGTGCCAACCTGGTCATTGTCGGGGAGGGCCTGGGTGAGAGCGAATACAACCGATTCTACACAAAGGTGATGGACGCCTTCGTGGATGCCGCGGTCAGGATCAAGGTGGGCTACGGCCTCGACGAGTCCGTCCAGATGGGCCCTTTGAGAGATGCTGGCAAGAAGAAGAAGGTAGTGGGCTACATAGAGAAGGGCCTGGAGGAGGGCGCAAAGCTCACCCTGGACGGTAGGAAGCTGAACGTCGCCGGTGGCTGGCCAGAGACCTGCTACCTGAACCCCACCGTCTTCGAGGAGGTCGCTCCCGACATGACCATCGGCCGGGAGGAGATCTTTGGACCCGTGGCCAGTGTCATGCGGGCCAGGAGCTTCGATGAAGCTCTGGAGATGGTCCACTCCAACCCTTACGGCAACTCCGCCGCCATATACACGTCCAGCGGAAAGTGGGCGAGGGAGTTTCAATACCAGGTGCAGGCGGGCAATGTGGGCATCAACATCGGCATCGTGGCCCCCATGGCTTTCTTCCCCTTTGGTGGGATGAAGGACTCCTTCTTCGGCACCCTCCATGGGCAGGGCCAAGAGGTGATCCGCTTCTTCACCGAGAGCAAGGTCGTCATCCAAAGGTGGTTCTAGCATGGGAGAGCCCGTGACGGCCTCCGCCATCATCAGCTTCTCTCAGAGGCTGGAGGACTCCTCCTCGGTGTTCTACCGGAGGCTGGCAGAGCTGTTTCCCGACAGGAAGGATCTATTCCTCTCCTTCGCGGAGGAGAGTGCGAAGCTCAAGGTGCATGTCCTGAGGACGTACCAAGAGACGATTTCCGACGCCCTCGAAGCGGGTTTCTCTTTCAAGGGCCTGGACCTGAGTGAATACGAGGTGGATACGACCTTGCCAGAAGGTATGGGGTTTGCGGGGGCCCTTAAGATGGCGGTGCGGCTGGAGGAGAGAGCATCAGAGTTCTACATGGAGGTGGCCGACCTTTCAAAGTCGCTCCTTGCTACGATACCGAGAGCCTTCAACAGGGTGGGAGAGAGGAGGAGCAGCAGAAAGCTCGTTCTCTCGGCCTTACTGGAGAAACCATAGGTGGACTGACTGCTGGCCCATCACGTGGACCTCATGGAGTGGCATCTCAACGGATGACTCAGATCAGACCGGACTTTGGTAGAGATAGGGGTCTCCAAAAGGTACATAATGTGAGAGGAACTCCTCGTTGACACCATGAGTAATGATTTGGCCATTGAAGCGAAAGGCCTGGTGAAGGTCTACGGTGAGCTCAGGGCCGTGGACGGAATAGACCTTGCAATACCTCAGGGCACCGTCTTCGCCCTCCTGGGCCCTAACGGTGCAGGGAAGACGACGACCGTTGAGATATTGGAAGGACTTCGCCGCCTCACTTCTGGAAATGCAAGGGTCCTGGGTCAGGACATCACCCGGTCCTACGAGAGTATAAGGCAGGTCGTTGGCATTCTGCCTCAGGATTTCGAGCCCTTCGACCGGTTGACTCCTAGGGAACACCTTCGCTACTTCGCCCGGTTGTTTGGGAAGTCCCCCGAGAAGGAGGAGATCGCTCGTATCCTGCTCATGGTGGGACTCATGGACAGGGCAGACGTGCAGGCCCGCAAGCTATCGGGAGGGGAGAAGCGGAAGCTGGGCATCGCCATGGCCCTGATAGGCGACCCCCGTCTGGTCTTCCTTGACGAGCCTACTACAGGGCTAGACCCGGCCTCAAGGCGCGAGCTGTGGGGAGCCGTGCGCGGGTTACGCAAAGGCGGACGGACTGTGGTACTGACGACTCACTACATAGAGGAAGCTGAGACCCTGGCCGACGACGTCGCCATAATGGTAAAGGGACAAATTGTCGCCCAGGGCTCACCAGAGACCCTCTTGACAACGTACACAGATAGCAGAGAGGTCCGCCTGGTGGGGGCAGGACCAGATGGCATGGAAAAGCTGGCAAACGAGAAATTGGAAGTCAAGCTCGTTGGCAAGGATCTTGTCGTTAAGGTCAGGGCCGATTCGAGTTTGGGCGAACTCTTCAAGAATGTCTACCAGTCCGGGGTGGTCTTTCAGGACGTGGTCACGATGAGACCCAGCCTGGAAGATGTCTTCTTGAGCATCGTGGGGGCGCGTCTAGAGGAGGGGGTGTTGAAGCGATGAGGAGGATGTTTGCCGATCTTGTTGCCTGGGGAAAACAGTATCTTCGCACGCCAACTGCGAGCTTCTTCACCCTGGTCTTTCCAGTGCTACTCATCCTGGTCTTTGGCGGGGTCTTCGGAGCTCCCCAGGAGATAAACATACAGCTACACATACAAGATCTGGACAACTCCACGATGAGCAAAGGTGTCGTGGCGGCGCTCAACGGGACGGAGGTCATAACGGTAGTCGCGGTCTCTGAGGAGCAGGACCTGGAGACTTATGTCCGGGATCAGTCAATCCCAGTGGCTCTTCGGATTCCTCAAGGACTTCAGGATGAGATACTGAGCGCGGTCAACGGCAGTGCCGAGGCACATCCAACGGTCGAGCTCCTCGGAGACACTTCGAGTTCAACCTTCCAGACGGTCCAGGGCGTCGTGCAGGGGATTGTCACGGGATTCGTCTTCGAACTCTACGGTGTCACACCCGTCCTCGTGGAGACCAGGGGCATAACCCAACAGGCCTCCTCCTACCTGGACTTCTTCCTCCCCGGAGTCATCGGCATAACCATTCTTACCTCCATCTTCTTCGCTTCGAGCACATCGGCGGAGTATCGAGAGAGGCACTACTTCAAGCTCCTTGCGACGACACCCCTCCGCAAGGGTGAGTTCCTTCTGTCGCGGACGTTGTGGATGATCGGCCTCGTCTTCATCTCGACTTTCCTTATGATCTTAGTCGCTCGTTTGGTGTTCAATGCGGTCTACGCTCTGAACCCCATCGCTATAGCCTTAATCGTGGCAGGCACGGTTCTCATGATGTCCATCGGGATGGCCGTAGGCAGCTTTGCAAAAACCGTGGAGGGTGCCAGCGCTGTAGCGAACGTAATCTACTTTCCCATGATGTTCTTGACGGGTACCTTCTTTCCCGTTGAGATCATGCCTGGCTTCATTCAAGTGATTTCTCGAGGGCTTCCCCTGACCTACTTCAACGATGGGCTCCGAGACACATTGGTATTTGGCAACGTCCCAAGCGCTTTGACGAACCTTGGGATCGTCAGCATCCTCGCCGTAGTCATCTTCGTGCTCGCTGCTTGGTCCTTGAGTTGGAAGGCAGAGTAGCCGGGAAGTCTGGGAAGCTCTGTCGTAATCGCGGTGTCTGGGCCTGGACTGGTTGGCGAGCCAGGGCACCAAGGGTTATATCCTCTGGTCATGGTTCCTATTTCAGGTCTCAGAGGAGGACCAAAATGGAGTACAAAATCACTGGGGATAACCTACAGTTTGTCCACCTAGAGCTTTCACCCGCCGAGAAGGTATATGCGGAGGCGGGGGCCATGGCCTACATGACGGGGAATGTGGCGATGACAGCTAAGGCTCGGGGAGGCATCTGGAAGGGGATCAAGAGGAAGCTGGCCAAGGAGACCTTCTTCATGACGGAGTTCGTCGCCGAGGGCGGGCCCGGCGTAGTCGCCTTTGGCGGTAACGTACCCGGAAAGATCATGCCCTTGGACCTCCGAGGCGGCAGGAACTGGATCCTACAGAAGGACGCCTTCCTCTGCGCTGAAGACCCTGTGGACATGGACATCGCCTTCCAGAAGCGGCTGGGAGCGGGCTTCTTCGGCGGGGAGGGTTTCATTCTGCAAAGGGTGTGGGGGAACGGGATTGTCTTCATTCATGCCCCTGGGGATTTCGTGGAGATGGACCTGAAGCCTGAGCAGGTCATCAAGGTCAGCACTGGAAACGCGGTCGCGTGGGAGGAGTCCGTGAACTACGACATTCAGACGGTGGGGGGTATTAAGACCGCCCTCTTCGGCGGAGAGGGCCTCTTCGTGACAGTTCTAAGGGGCCCCGGCAAGGTCGTTTTGCAGTCCCTCACCCTGCCACGTCTGGTGAGCGCCTTGACCCCTTACCTCCCAAGCCAGACCAGCGGTTCCAGAGGATTCAGCATCAAGGTGGGCTAGCTCATGGTTGTGAGACAGGTCTTTGCAGTCCTCGTCACCATAGGGTTTGTGATAGCCCTCCTGTTCCTCCTCTTCGTGCTGGGCCTCCTCCTGCCAATCCTCGCCATTTTGGGCCTTGCCTTCTTCCTCCTGATCGTGGGTTTCATAGTGATCTTCGCTATCCTCTCAATCATCTTGGTCCCCTACTACTTCATCACCAAGAGGCCCAAGGTGGAGCCTGGTCGCTACGAGCTGGAGGAAATCAAGGAGAAGTAGTGCCCTCGCCACTGGGAGAGCTAGCCCCTCAGCACGATCTCGATGTTGACGCCGTCGGGCACCTGAATCCTCATGAGCTGGCGAAGGGCCCTCTCGTCGGCATCCAGGTCTATAAGCCTCTTGTGGACCCGCATCTCCCACCGGTCCCAGGTCTCGGAACCCTCCCCATCGGGGCTCTTCCTGACGGGGACAACGAGACGTCTGGTGGGCAAAGGGATAGGCCCCCTCATGCTCACGCCGGTCCTCTCGCTGATGGCCTTGATCTGTGAGCAGACCATGTCCACCTTCTGAGGATCGGTTCCGCTGAGGGAAATGCGGGCCTTCTGCGCCATGTCTTCACCGAAGGAGTGAGGGGGAGGTAAAAAACCTTACCTCTTCTCCACCTCAATGACCTGCCCTGCCGCCACCGTCTGTCCCATGTCCCGGATGGCGAACCTGCCGAGCTGGGGGAAGTCGGCAAAGGTCTCTATGGCCATGGGCCTGGTGGGCACGATCTTGACCACAGCGGCGTCCCCCGTCTTGAGGAACTGGGGATTCTCCTCCTTGACGGCCCCCGTCCTGGGGTCGAGCTTCTGCGACAGCTCCTCGAACCGGCAGGCCACCTGGGCCGTGTGGGCGTGGAACACCGGCGTATAGCCTACGGTGATGACGCTGGGATGGTTGAGGACGATGATCCGGGCCTTGAAGGATTTGGCCACCGTGGGCGGATTGTCCACTGGCCCGCAGACATCGCCGCGGCGAACCTCATCCCTAGCAATCCCCCGGACGTTGAAGCCCACGTTGTCCCCGGGCTCTGCTCGGGGAATCCCCTCGTGATGCATCTCGATGGACTTCACCTCTCCAACCTTGTCAGCGGGCTGGAAGGCCACCTTCGTATCCGACTTCAGCACCCCCGTCTCCACCCGACCGACCGGGACAGTGCCGATGCCCGTGATGCTGTAGACATCTTGGATGGGTATCCTCAGGGGCTTGCCAACAGGCTTCTCCGGCATCGTCAGGGTATCCACGATCTCAATCAGTGTGGGACCGGTATACCAGTCCATCTTCTCCGACTTCTTCACCACGTTATCGCCGACGTAGGCGGAGATGGGTATGAAGGGCACGTCGGCAGGCTTGTAGCCTACGGACTGCAGAAGCTTCTCCACCTCTGACTTGACGGCATCGTGGCGAGCCTTGTCGTAGGCGGGCTTTGTGGCATCCATCTTGTTGATGACCACGATGAGCTGGTTGACGCCCAGGGTTCTGGCCAGGAAGACGTGCTCGTTGGTCTGGGCCTGGCGCCCCTCGGGAGCGCCTACTACCAGGACGGCCGCATCCGCTTGGCTCGTCCCCGTGATCATGTTCTTGACGAAGTCCCGGTGGCCCGGAGCGTCGATGATGGTGAAGTAGAGCTTGTCCGTCTCAAACCTCCTGTGGGCCACGTCGATGGTAAGCCCTCTCTCCCGCTCTTCCTTCAGGTGGTCCATTACCCAGGCGAACTCAAAGGTGGGCTTTCCCTTCTCCTGGGCCTCCTTCTTGAACTTCTCAATGACGTGGGATTCGATGTGACCAGTGTCAAGCAGCAGTCTACCGATTAAGGTGGACTTGCCGTGGTCTACATGGCCGATGAAGACCATGTTCAGATGGGGCTTAGCAGGCATTGACTAACCTCCGATTCCGATGTCCATAGCGAGAATCCATATTTATTCCTTTTCAAGTGGGCCACTGGCGTTCAGGCGGCGTAATAGCTGGCGTCGTAAGGTTCTGGCTTGAGACCTTTCCTGGTCCTTACCTCGGCCACCACGTCGGGCTGGAGATCCTGGGGTACCCTCTCGAAGCCCGCGTTCTCGTAGGACCACAGAACCCTGCCCTGGGTGGCGGATCGGATGGCCGTGGCGAACCCGAACATTTCCGCCACCGGTGCCTTGGAACGGATGACGACCTGGTCCCCCTCCTGCTCGATGTCTTCGATGACCGCCCGGCGGGACTGGATCTCCGCGATGGCCGAGCCCATGACGTCCTGGGGCAGGGTGAGGACCACCTTCTGCTTGGGCTCCATGAGGATGCGAACGGCCTCGCACATGGCACCGTAGATGGCTGATCTGACGGCAGGGATGACCTGGGCGGGACCCCGGTGGATGCTGTCCTCGTGGAGCTTCGCGTCCACCAGGCGCACCTTCACGCCCATACACTTCTCCGCTGCCAGGGATCCTCGATTCATGGCCTCTATGAAGGCCTCCCTGCACAGCTCGATGGTTTCGTGCAGGTACTGGATACCCTTGGTGACGTCCACGAAGACGTTGTTGTTCTGGACCCACACCACGTTCCTGGCCTCGTCCTTGTCGAAGCCCAGGTCCATGAGCATCCTAGCCAGTCCCTTGGGGTCCTTTATCCTCTGGTTCATTGGGATCTCACCCTTTTGGATGGCCTCCATGACGGCGGGCTCCAGGGGTGCGACCTCAAGGTAGAAGCGGTTGTGCTTGTTGGGGGACTTTCCTTCGAAGGGACCTCCCCCGGCCTGAACGCCCTCCCGGTAGACGACGATCGGGGGTGAGGCCGAGATCTCCACGCCATGCTCGTGGACGATCCTGTACTGGGTGATCTCCAGATGGAGTTCCCCCATGCCTGACATGAGGTGTTCTCCCGTCTCCTGGTTGATCTCCACTTGGATGGAGGGGTCCGCCTTGGCGATCATGCGGAGGACCTCCACCAGTCGGGGCAGGTCCTTGGTGTGCTTGGCCTCGATGGCCACGGTGACCACAGGCTCGGAATAGTGGATGATTCGCTCGAAGGGGATCATGTCGTTGCTGCCGGCCACTGTGCTGCCGGCGATGGCTGTCTTGAGGCCTACGCAGGCTGCCACGTTCCCTGCGGTTATCTCCTCTACGGGGATCCTGTCGGGACCGACGACCATGCTCACCGTCTGGAGCCGCTCAGGGTTGGCCAGCCCTATCACCCAGAGCTCCTGTCCTCGTTTCATGGATCCGCTGAAGAGACGTCCCGCGGCCACCTCCCCCGCGTGGGGATCGATGATGATCTTGGTGACCACGAAGGCGGTAGGACCCTTCTCGTCACACCCTATCATGGCTCGGCCCACCTCCGACTCATCGGGCCCTCTCCAGATTATGGGGATGCGGAGCTTCTGGGCCTCGAGGGGGTCGGGTAGGTGACGGATGACCATGTTGAGGACGATTCTGTGAAGGGGCGCTTTCTTGGACAGGTCGTCCTGTCTCTCCTCCTGGAGGTACTTGTAGATGTCCTTGAAGGTGATGCCCGTCCTCTGCATGAAGGGGATGGAGATGGCCCACTTGTAGTAGGCAGAGCCGAAGGCGACGCTGCCGTCCTCCACCTTCACCTGCCAATCCTTCTTCAGCTCGTCAGGCAGCATGTCGGCGATTCTCTTGTTGACCTCCGTGATTATCTTCAGGAAGCGCTCCTGCATCTGCTCCGGACCGATCTTGAGCTCATTGATGAGGCGGTCAACCTTGTTGATGAAGAGCACGGGCCTGACTCTCTCTTTCAACGCCTGGCGGATGACCGTCTCCGTCTGGGGCATGACGCCTTCAACAGCGTCCACCACCAGGATGACACCGTCGATGGCCCTCATGGCCCTGGTCACATCCCCGCCGAAGTCCACGTGGCCCGGAGTATCGATGAGGTTGATGAGGTACTCCTCGTCCTCGAACTTGTGGACCATGGATGCGATGGCGGCGTTGATGGTGATGCCCCTCGCCTGCTCCTGCTCGTCGTAGTCCAGCATGAGCTGCTTCCCTGCTAGCTCTTCAGACATCATGCCTGCGCCAGCGATGAGGGAGTCGCTCAAAGTCGTCTTACCGTGATCGATGTGGGCCACCGTACCGATGTTGCGGATGTAGCGCGGTTTATGGATTATCGACTGCGCCCTTCTGATGTTGTCTTCCTTTCGTCCCATGGTTCACCGACTCGGATAGTACTCTCACAAAACAGTGAACTCGCCTATCTAAAGTTTTCTCGCTGGGTGAGCGAGAGCGAAGCCACTCGAGGCATGATGGAGGATCCCTCCCACCGCGGAAGCATCTTCAGAGTTTCTCCACGTAGGCATGGGCGTTGTTCCACTCCTCCGTAAGCCGATTTCGGGCCGTCTCGCTCTCCCAGAGGTCTGTGAGGTCGGGTCTGGCATCCTTGCAGGTCTGCAGGAGGTCATCCACAGAGATCGAGCTTATGGTCCGGAGAACGACCTCCTTCCAGGCTCGGATCTCGTTCTCGTGCCTCTGGGCCACCCGGTCCACGAGGGAGAAGTCACCGGCAATCCACCCTTCCACGTAACCGCGAGATAGCCTGCTCACCCGTTGGGCTACCTTTGCCAGGACGGCGCCGCGGGCCATTTCGAGGAGCAGGCTCATGGAGCCTCCCTCACCTGGCTGAGGCGGCGACCCTCTCCAACTCCTCTTTCTTGCCGATGGAGTGGGAACTCATGTCCCCCTTGGATGCCAAGAGGATCTCGTTGGCCAGACACTCGTGGATGGGCTTCGGGCTCTTGTAGGTTGCCTGGACGGCACCCACGCATATGTGTCTCAGCGCCAAATCCAGACGACGGGCCGGGGCTATGTCCACAGCCCTGGGGACGGAGATGCCTCCGAACCTCAGCCTCGTGATCTCCTCCCTCGGTGCGGCGTTCTCCAAGGCTTCCACCAGAACCTGGACAGGGTTCTTCTTGGCCCGCTTCTCCACGATCTCGAAGGCCAGCTGGACGACCTTGATGGTCTTGGACTTCTTTCCAGTGTACTGCTCCGTCCTCATCATGTTGTTGGTGAGTCTCTCCACAAGGTTGACCCTCGCCTTGGCGAAAGGCCTGTTTGCGTATCGGCCGCCGGTGTGAGGCAGGAAGGTGGGGGAGAGGTTGATGTATCTCTTGAGGCCAGGGTCTCTGACCTCCACCTGGGAGAGGTCCCAACGTCCGAAGAGAAGGAGGTTTGAGAGGGGTTTCTCTTCGACCTTCTCCTCTTTCCCCTTCTTCTCCTTCGTCTCCTTGGGTCTCTTCTCCTTCGTCTCCTTGGGTCTCTTCTCCTTCGTCTCCTTGGGTCTCTTCTCCTTCTGCTTTTCCTTAGCCTCGCCCTTCTCCTCCTCTTTCTCCGCTTCCTTCTCCGCAGCAGCCATGGGATTACCTCACTGGCTTCTCCTTCCTGCCGCGGACCATTTCGAGGAGGGAGACGTTGTTGACCTGGATTACCTTGTACCGCACGCCGGGTATGTCACCGTACGAGCGACCCATCCGCCCTCCGATGCCCTCTACGAGGACCTCGTCATGCTCGTCGATGAAGTTGATGGCTCCGTCTCCTGGTGCAAAGGCAGTGATCTGGCGACCATTCTTTATGAGCTGTATCTTTACACACTTTCGGATGGCTGAGTTGGGCTGCTTCGCCTCGATTCCCACCTTCTCTATGACGATGCCCCTGGCTTGGGCTGCACCTTCCAGGGGGTCGCTCTTCTCCTTCAGTTTGAGCATCCGCCGCTTGTAGTGGCGATCACTCCAGCGAAACCGCCGGCGGTCGTTCTTCAGCTTCCGAGCAGCGTGGAGACCACGGGCCATGGAATTACTTAGTGTCGTAAACGAGAGGAGTATTTAAGTATGCTCGGATTCGAGGTCTATCCAGCCATCCGAATCCTCTTCTTGACTTCTCTCCATGCAAGGGGCGCAACTGCTTGAGAAATACGACACTATCCACGGACAAAGGTCAGCAGTTGGCCCTCTGACCGTTTTAGATATGGATGGAAGCTCTCAAAAAGGAATGGTGGGGTGCCGCTAGTGCACCCCAAGGCATAGGGAATATCCCATGTGTGTGCCCGGGTTATGCCCTTCGACTCCTATTCCATGCGGCGTATGGCTGGCAATATGGTCACGACCATAATCGCTCGCCCCCGGTCTGTCGAAATCCTCCGCACAAGGACCGTGAGCCGCCGCCGGTTGAGCCACAAGCGCTAGAAACGCGAAGGCAAGTCCCAGGCCAATGAACAACACTATCGCTTTCCTCAGCTTTTCACCTCCCGTTCTCTCTGGGTACTTGTAAGGCGCCCCTCCTCGGCGCAGACGGAGGAGGTGGTGGTCTTGTCTCTAATTAACCATTTTCCCAAGGGATTCCCAAAGGATTCCCAAATCTCCCGGTCCAGCTCCACATCCCATGGACCCTCCACGGAACTGATTCACCCGAAAGCTATTCCTCCTCAAACTCACTAAGAGATGCCTGCTTACGACGGGACCTTCCACCTCGAGGTACCTTCTCCTCCTCCTTTGGAAGGAGATATCTGGAGCTTTCGTCCGACAGCCTGGGGGCCATGAAGAATCCCCCGCCGGGCTTTCCCACTAGAATCCTCTGCTTGAGCATCTCCCTAAGCCTGTCGAGTTCGTCGTGCATCCGCTTCTCCTTTCGTCGGGCGGAGTACATGTAGGCCTCGTCCCTTGTGTCCCTTGTGATCACCACGACCACCCTTCCTGGCCTGTTCCGGCCCGTCCTCCCGCGCCTCTGGATGGTCCTTATCTCCGACGGTATGGGCTCGTAGAACACCACCAGGTCCGTCGAGGGGATGTCCAGGCCTTCCTCCGCCACGGAAGTGGCGACCATCACGTTGTACTCGCCCGTCTTGAACTTCTCCACAAGCTCCACCTGCTCCCGCTGGCGCAGACCCACGTCGTTTCCCCGGTCAGCCTGGCCGACGAATCTGAAGGGCTTTGCCCAGGGCTTCTCCCGAATCTGCCGTACCATCAGCTCGGCCGTGTCCCTGTAGTGGGTGAAGAGGATGACCTTGGAGTCAGGCTTTCCGGAGAACTGCTCCTCCAATACCTCGAGGACCTTGGCCACCTTGGGGTCCTCGGGAAGAGTGACCCTGGCCAGCTTAAAAGCCTCTTGGACCTTGGGTATCTTGAAGATGACCTTGGAAGCCTTGGAACTCCCTTCTTCCTGCGATTCCTCCTTCAGCCTGTCCACATAGGAGCGCAGGGCCACCAGGCCCTGGGTCTCCACGAGTTCCACGGCGTGGTTGATCTTCAGCGCCACCGCCAAGGCCGACGCCGCCGTGTAGAGATGGTAGTTCTTCTCCCCCCTGCTCAGCCTCCGCTGCACCTCCCTCTGGGCCGCCAGGATATCCTTGACAGTGGCCCGGCGCCTCTCTCGCAGGAAGCCTCTCTCCCTGAGGCCCTGGGCCACCTCCTCGAAGGCTGACCTCAAGAGGTCCCGGATCCGCCGCGTGCTCACAGGCATATCCACCCGGACCCGATCCACCCTGACGTCGTGCATGTAGCTGACCACATCTGGGTCGTATTCGGTCCTGATCTCCACGCCCTCGATCCCCAGATTTCGGCAGACCTCCAAGATCCTCTCAGGGTCGCTTCCCGGAGACGCCGTCATTCCCAGCACGAGGCCACCGACCTCCTTGTAGGTCTGACCGACGGCCACGTATGCGTAATCACCAACGGCCCTATGCGCCTCGTCGAAGACCAGAAGCCCGAAGTCCTCCAGGCTGGCCCTCTCGTGCCTGAGGTCGTTCCCTACCACCTGCGGCGTGGACACCACCACGTCCTCATGGTACCAGGTCCACTCCCGGTCTGGCGGCGCCACCTCCCCTGTCATGAGGCCTATCTTCGCCCCCACGTGCCCCTTCAGGAAGGCGGAATGCTGTTCCACCAGGGGCTTCGTGGGGGCCATGAAGAGGACCCTGCCCTTTCCCTGCTTCAACACCTCCGCGATTACTAGGAGGGCCACCACCGTTTTCCCCATGCCAGTGGGAAGAACAATCAGAGTGCTTCTCTCGAGGCAAGATCGGGCGATGTTCTCCTGATAGGCCCTTTCCTCCAGCTTCCCCGCTTCTAGGAGGGGGTTGTCTAGGAGCACATCCAATGATAGCCTGGGCCCCTCTTAACCCTTAGTCCCCTACCTCCTCTTAAGGGCCGTGAGGACAACGGCGATGGCCAGCATGACGCCTCCGATGATGAAGACCACTATCAGGGTCCGACCTGAGAGGTTGAAGCCAAAGCCCACCGGCACTTCCACGGTGAAGATGAAGCTGGCGCCAACGTTCTCGTCCGGGCTCAGGGCCTGAAGGATGCCTTGGAGGAGGACACCCCTCTCCGCCAGCAGGGGAGAGCGGACGATCAGCGTCAGGAAGATCTGCTGATCCACCTCCAGGCTCAGCCTGTACTCCTCCACAGGGACGGCGGAGGTCTCGTTCACGCCTATGAAGGCTTCCCAGTCCGTTGGAAGGCCGTCTACCTTGAAGTGGAACTCCTCGTCTAGGTCGCCGATGTTGACCAGTATGAAGAGGAAGGAGACAGTGCCCCCCGGAACGACTTCCTTCTGGCTCTCCAGGGACTTGACCAGGGCCGCACTCTTCAGCGGCTGCGTCAGGACGACCACGTCATCGATCCACCACCCTCCGTCGTCGGGCATCACGGAGGCGGTGGCGTTGAACCTGAGCCTGAGTACACCGGTCCCGTTGGTGTAAGGGGCGAGGTCAACGTACGCCCTTTTCCAGCTGAGCTGAGTCCCTGTGAAGTTGGCCACCCTGGTCCACGGCCCGCCGTCGAAGGACGTTTCCACCGTGGCCACGTCTGACTCCAGAGGCTGGAGGGCAACTCCCTCCGTCCGGGTGGTCAGCTGGTACCGCTGGTAGAATACCAGGCGGGGCACTTTCCCGTCGAGAGGTATCACGGGGCTCTCCAAGTAGTGGTAGCGATAGGTGGTTCCCCCACCGCCGAAGTAGCCGAACCTCCAAGCGCGAGTCGGACTGTGGGCGGAGCCATAGCCGTCGCCATCATCCACCACCTCCCATCGGTAGGCGGAGTCTGAGTTGGTAGGCCTGCCCCAGGTAGACACGCTCCCCTCCACATCATGCAGAAGGAGGAAGTTGCCCGCCAGGAGGTGCACGATTCTATAGTTGTCCTCTGGCACCTCATCTCCGAGTATGTCGACGGAGGCCTCGATGAGATAGCGACCCTCCTGAGAGGGCGCGAAGGTGAAGGACTGGACGGTCACAGTCCCCTCGGCCATGGCGGGCAAGCTCCTCACCTGATTGAGGACCCTGGAGCCGGTCTCGTAGGCCTCATGGTAGATGTCGAGGGTGAGGGAGCCGTTAGACACCTCGGCAAGGCCCTTGTTGATCACGCGGACATCTATCCCCGTCGTCTGATTCACAGGCACGAAGTCCCTCTTCACGATGTCCAGGATGGAGACGTCCACGGCCACCCCCTTGCTGATGTTTGCCGTCATCACAGGCGCGGAGGGACCGATGTTCGCCACCTTCCATCCGGTTCTGGCGCCACTGTTGTCGTTGCTGTTCGGCGTGGAGAGGGGCGTGAACCCGACTTCGTCATCCCTCCAGGCATCCGAGGCCTGGTTTGGCTTGTCCGTGTAGAGGAAGCCAAGGTCGTCATCCGCCTCCTCCAGGTCTACTAGGCGACGGCTGGAGGCGTCGTTGTTCATGCGGGTCTCATCTATATGCCAGATGAGGAGCCCACTTCCAGGCAGCGCGACATCGAACCCTATGGGCTGCCTGTTCTCCACAACGAAGTACTCATCGCCCCACCGGGAGCTCTTTACGGGGAGTCTCAGGGCGTCGGGAAAGAGTTCCACGGCCTGGATGCTGGCCGGCAGTAGAGGCGCGGTCACCACCGTCAGATCAAGCCATCCTAGTTTGGCCTTTGACCATGCAGCGAAGTGAGCGGGCTGGGTGCCCCTGGGAACCCCGTTCCAAGATCCGGTCCCCATGACCCCCCAAACTCCTATCCCGAGGGTGATTCCCGTGGTGTCATAAAGGTCTGGCAGGCCGAAGTCGTGACCCAGCTCGTGGGCGAAGACCCCCATGGGTGAGGATTCGGAGGTCATGAAGTACCCGTAGACGTCCACACCGTCAACGTTCAGCCGGCGGGTCGAATACCCGCAGTTCGTGGCATCTATGATGGCCCAGCGGTGGGACCATATGAGGCTCGTGACGGGGGAGTTCTCCTGGCCCTCTCCAGCGTGAATGATGACCAGGTGGTCCACCTCACCATCCCCATTCCTGTCGAACTGGCTGAAGTCAACGTCCGCGTTGGCCCTGAGGACGGCCTCCACAGCGAGACAGTATATGGGGCCATTGGCGTCATCAATGCCCGAGCCGTCCCGCCCGTACCAGGTCATGTTCCGCACACTTGAATACCACTGGGATGTCACCTGGCCTCCAATTTCCGTCTTGCCGTAGCTGCTCTCCAAGTAGAAGTTGTTGAGGGTTCGGGCTCCCGATGTCTGGTCGAACAGCAGGTTATCGAAGTACTGGGGGGTCTGCCCAGCTGACTCGTCGGGGAACTCTATCAGAACGACTGCTAGGTCCTCCTGAGCCGCTGCTGGGTCCACGGAGACCTTCTGGCCCGTGGGCTGGAGGATGAAGGGCATCTGGCTATAGACGTCCGGGTTAGGAGGGGTGAGGAGGGGGCCAACGATGACCTTGGGACCCTGGACTTCCTCTTCATCTATCCCATACGGGAATTGAATCAGACCGAGGACGAAGAGGGGGAGGAGAAGGAGAAGCCATCGCATGACGTTTTTTCCATGGACCCCCCCTTATTTAAACTATGGAACTCGCTTGCGCAAAGTGATAATTGTACTATATACTCGGCTTGTCGAACTCGGGCCGTCCAAAGGGCTTGGTGGCGTCGAGACCCATCTTGGCCGTCGTCTCTCCCGCGCTGGGATCGATGGAACTCCCCTTCGCACCCCTTATTACGACCATATCCCGGTCGGCCTGGAAGCGCGTCGCGACGGCCCACTCAACATCCCTGTCGTCGTAGATGTCGATGTCCTCGTCTACGATGATGACCTGCTTCATGGAGGTGTGGCCGCTCAGAGCCGCCAGTATGGCATTCTTCCCGTCCCCCTCGTGCTGTACCCTTATGGCCACGACGCCGTGGAGCCAGGAGGAGCCACCCTCCGTAAGGCGGACGCCTACGACGTGGGGGACTACTCGCTTGACGGCCTCGTAGATCAGGGGTTCCCGCGGCATTCCCATGAGCAGGTGGTGCTCCTGTCCGCCGGAGAGGATGAGGTGGTAGATGGCATCAGGTCTTCGGTAGAGCCGGTCCACCTCGATGACGGGCTCCTTCCTGACCTTGTCGTAGGTCCCCGTCCCATCCACGAAGGGTCCCTCGTCGTGGACCTCGCCGGTAATGCGGGCCTCCATCGCGTACTCGCAGTCTGCCGGGACTATGATGTCATTCTCTAGCCGCACTGCTTCCAGGGTCTTTCCCGCAGCCTCGGCCAGGGCGGCGGCGATCCTCAACTCGTCGGCCTCGTACTCGATGGACATGGCCCCGGCCAGGAGGACAGGCAGAGGGGCACCGATGAATATGGCGACCCGCAGCTCTTCCCCTTTCGCCAGGGCGGCGTCCGCCATGGCCCGCAGGTGCCTCGGCACGAGGCGCGCTGCCATTCTTCGGCGGTCTAGGACGAGCATTCGATGGTAGGACAGGTTCCTCTTCCCCTTCCACTCAGCGGAGACGATGGCGGAGGTGAGGTACCTGCCAGGTTCCTTCGGATACCACTGGGGTGCTGGGAGGTCCTTGCGGAGGTCGAATCCATCAATTCCGCCATGAAGGAAGGCCGCATCATCGATCAGCTGCTCATCGGCGGGTCGGCGAAGGGAGTCCATAATGACCAATGGAAGCCTTTCCATGGGAATGCCCAGGGCGTGGCAGACCCGATCTCTGGTCGCCCAGAGGTTTCCAACGGCCTCGAAGCCTGCCAGGTCCTTGAAGTACACGATCCGCTCTTGGTCCTCCCTGAGGATACGGGTCGCCTCCAGCTTTAGGTCCACCGTCTTCCCGACAGTCAGAACGTCCGGGAACAGCTTCAGGTCCTCTCTGAGAGACAAGGAATCGCCGCAGTAAGGTCTAGCTCATTATATATCCTTACTTCGAGGGGCGCTTCGGCCTCTCCGACATCCGTAGTGGTGAAGGCCTTCGACAAAGGAGTTGCAGGGGCCCCTGCGAGAGGCCTGATGGCCCCCGGCCCTAGCTCTTCTCCTACCAACCGTTAAATACACACATCATGCTTGAAACCCCGTGCTCAGGGAGCTAGCCAGGAAGTACGCCCTGCATAATGCAGTACTGTATGGAGGCAAGGCACAGCCCAAAGCGGTTCTTGGTAAAGTCCTGGCTCAGGATCCCAGCCTCAGGGCAAGAGCCAGGGAGCTCTCCCAACTGGTGGAGGAGGTGGTCCAGGAGGTCAACCGTCTGGGACCGGAGGAGCAGAGGTCCCTGCTGGAATCCCTAGCCCCCGAGCTTCTGGAGAGGGTGGTGGAGTTCAGGCCCTTAGAGCTTCCAGACCTTCCGGACCTCAGGGGGCCAGTGCTGATGCGCCTCGCACCGTACCCCTCGGGTCCCCTCCACATAGGGAACGCAAGGATGGTCATCCTTAACGACGAGTACGTCAAGAGATACGGGGGGCGTCTCCTCCTGGTCCACGATGACACCATTGGCTCCGAGGAGAAGTTACCGGTGAAGGAGGCCTACGAGCAGGTGGAGGAGGGTCTGCAGTGGCTAGACGTGGAGTACCACGAGGTCCTCTACAAGTCTGACCGGTTGCCCCTCTTCTACGATTGGGGACGCCGGCTGCTCGATGTTGGCGGGGCCTACGCATGCTCCTGCTCGGTGGACGAGTTGAGGAAGAAGAGGGAGGCCGGAGAGGCATGTGAACACCGCTCTCGCCCGACGGAAGAGAACCTGGCGGTGTGGGGGCAGATGCTGGATGGCGGCCTGGCTCAGGGCGAGGCGGTGGTCCGTCTGAAGACGGACATGAAGCACCCCAACCCCGCCTTCCGGGACCGGGTACTATTCAGGATCAGCGATAGGGAACACCCCCGGGTAGGTACCCGTTATCGTGTGTGGCCCCTTCTGGAGTTCTCCTGGGCTGTGGATGACCATCTTCTGGGCATTACCCACGTGATCCGCGGAAAGGACCTGGTAATGGAGGATGAGATGGAGAGGGCCATCTGGGCCTACCTAGAGGTGGAGGGTCCCGCCTTCGTCCATCACGGCCTCCTGCGCCTTAGGGAGGCGGAGCTGAGCAAGAGCCTTCAAAGAAGACTCATCCAGAAGGGAGAGCTCGCAGGCATATATGACCCCCGGACTTGGAGCCTACAGAGCCTGGAGAAGCGGGGAATCCGGCCCGAAGCCCTTCGCCGATTCATTCTGAGCTTCAGTCTCAGCCTGACAGATGTGGAGGTCCCCGCCGAGACCCTCTACACGGAGAACAGGCGACTCATAGACCCGGTGGCCAATCGTTACTTCTTCGTTCCGGACCCCGTGATGACGAGGCTGGAAGGGCTCCCGGAGGTTCGAGAGGCCAAGGTCCCCTTACACCCCGACTTCCCTGAGAGGGGACACCGCATCATCCCGGGATCACGAAAGGTCTTCCTCCCCCGTGAGGACCTGGAGGCCCATCGGGGCCGTGAGATAAGGCTGAAAGACTGGTGCAACGTCCACCTAAATGAAAATGCCCGCTTTACATCATGGAAGGTCAAGGACATCCCGAAAGTCCAGTGGTTGCCCACGGGGGTGCCGACCCGAATAATCATGCCCGATGGGAGGTGGGTGGAAGGACTGGGTGAGGAGAGCCTCTCCCGGCTGGATACAGTCACCACAGTACAGTTCGAGCGGTTTGGCTTCGTCCGCCTCGACGAAGTTGGTCAAGAAGTCCTCGCCTATTTCGCTCACCGGTAGGACCCGGTAGGAGACACTTTTTTAGCCCCGGCGGATTACCTCGTGGGTTCCATGGTAGCGAAAAGGATGAAAGCGGTGAAGGGCTCGCCGACGGTTCAGCTCTCTGGCCTGGTTTCCGTCCTGAGAGCTCAGGGACATGACCTCATCTCCCTGGCCATAGGAGAGCCCGACTTTGCGACGCCAGCCCACATCGTGGAGGCGGCAAAGAAGGCCTTGGATGAGGGCTTCACGAAGTACACACCCTCTCCGGGCATACCGGAGCTTAGGGAGGCCATATCCGAGAAGACGCGACTGGAGAACGGCATACCCTGCGAGCCGAAGCATGTTCTGGTCAGTTCCACCAAGCACGCCCTCTTCGCCACGATACTGGCTTTTGCAGGGCCAGGGGACGATGTCCTGCTTCCCGATCCCGGCTGGGTGTCCTACCTCCCCATGGTTCAGCTGGCCGGGGCTCGGCCAGTCCTGATACCATGCCCCGATGGAGACGGCTTTCAGATGACAGCCGAGGCCGTGGCGGAGAAGGTCACCCCGAAGACAAAGATTATCGTGGTGAACTCTCCCAACAATCCCACAGGGAGCGTTTACACCATCGAGGCCCTCAGGGGCATCGCCGACCTGGCGGCAGATCACAACTTCCTCGTGGCAACGGACGAGATCTACGAGAAGATCGTGTACGGTGGCGAGGCACTACTCCATCGCTTCCTTCCCGGGAGCCTTCGAGAGGACCATCACAGCCAATGGTTTCTCCAAGACCTACGCCATGACCGGATGGAGGCTGGGCTGGGTCGTTGCCCCGGAGGAGCTTCTAAAACCCATTGGCACGATCCAGGAGCACTCCTTCACCTGCGCCACCTCCTTCGCCCAGAAGGGAGGGGTGGCCGCCCTGCGAGGCCCCCAGGGACCTGTAGAGGAAATGGTGAGGGAGTTTGGACGCCGAAGGAGCATCGTCATGAAGGGCGTCAACAGCATACCGGGGCTAGAGTGTCGGGAGCCCCAGGGGGCATTCTACGCCTGGGTACGATTCCGGTCCTCCATGAATTCCATGGACTTCTCCGAGATGCTTCTGAAGAAGGCGGGGGTCGCCGTCACGCCCGGGAGCGCCTTCGGTGACAGCGGCGAGAGCTACATCCGCCTCTCCTTCGCCACTTCGCAAGAGAACCTCCAAGAGGCCCTGAGAAGAATACGGGAGGTCCTATCCTAGGGCTCAGGCGGTCGGTTTCCCTCTCCCTTGAGCACTTCCATGGCTCTGGAGCGAAACTCCTCCGCTCTTCCCGGCTCTCCCATCTGCTCGTAGAGTTCGCTGGCTTCCAGCCATCTGGTAGCCAGGCTGTAGGGAGCGTTCGTTCCATCCAGCGCCTTGAAGCTTTCCTCGTAAAGCTTCTCCGCAGCGACTAGGTCCCCCTTAACCCTCGTAGCCTTTGCCNNCAGGCGGAGATCATCACGGGGTCCCCCAGCTGACTGAATATTCGAAAGGAACGCTGGCAGTAATCCAATGCCCTCTCGATCTGGCCCTTCTCCGCCAATAGGTCAGAGGCGTTGACCAAGGCATACCCCTCGGCCCGGAGCATTCCGGCCTCTTCCGCCAGCCTCACGCTTTCCTCAAAGGCCTTGAGGGACTCCTCCACCTTCTTGAGCTCGCTGTAGGCTATGCCCAGATTGTTGTACACGTAGGCTGCATCCACCTTCCTGGTGGAAGAATGAGGCATGGCCAGCTTGAACCACGGGACCGCCTCCGCCGGGTTGCGAGACTGAAGATGGATGACCCCCATCTCCATCTCGGCCTGCTTCGTCTCTTTCTCGGCACCGGAAGCCTTGAAGGCATCCAATGCCTTCTCCATCAAACTCCTGGCTGTACTCATCCTGCCCATCTTGCGGTGGACAATGCCAAGACCGTAGAGGGCCTTGCCCAGCTCCACATCCCTGCCTTCCTCTTCCGCCCGATGCCTTGCCGCCTCGAAAGCCTTCTCCGCCTCAGTGAAGTCTCCCCGCTTACTGTGCACCCTTCCCCATAGTAGGAGCAGCGGGACGCGAAGGCTACGGCCGGGATCCCTCAGCCCCTCCTCCAGGCTCAGAAGGGCTTGAGTCCACTGACCGAGGTAGTCCAGAGCCCTAGCCCTAACGTAGAAGAGAGTGGGTCCACTTCCTGCGGGAAGCTCCTCGAGAAGCCTCAGAAGCTCCGTTGCATGGCCTGCCTCAAGAATTTCGTCCAGCTGCTTCCGTGCCAGGGAGAGAAACTGCTTCGTTCGTCCGAGGACTGCGAGATGGTGCAGGGCCTCCATCCATTCGCCTCGGGATTGCCAGTATCTGGCGGCCCGAAGGTGGGCATCCTGGAGCCCGTCGTCGCTGTGCCTCCTGATGAGGGGAGCGACGATGTCGTGGACCTCGTATAATCCTCCCCTCAGCGAAAGCAGCCCGGCCTGAAGGAGGGATCTGACGACACGGACACCCACATTTCCGAGGGCTTTCTTCGGGAAGGGCTTCCGGTACACGGATGCCCGCATGAGGATCCTCTCCCCCCGGGGCTCCAGGCTCGCCAGCACCTCGTCGAGTAAGAAGGCCGTCACGTCTCCCTCGCCGGGCACACCGGCGGTGGTGGCGGTGAGCTTCAACAGCAGGGGGTGGCCGCCCGTCAGCTCGTGAATCCTCTCCAGCTCCTCCTGCCGTCCCATGGACTGGAGAAGCTCGCGAGTGTCCTCCAGAGTGAGTCCCCCGAGCTGCAGCTCCTCCAAGACACCCCCCACCCTGTCCTCCGCCCTCAAGAACTCAGGCATCCTTCGGCCAGTAAGGAGGATCTTGCATCCAGGAGCGGGGTTGTCGATCATGAGTCGGAGAACCTGAGATGCCGATGGTGAGGAGGTCACGTCGTCGAAGACCACCAACATGCCTGAGGCTTCCCGAGACAAAAGAATTCCAACCTCGGCGAAGTCCACGGGGCCACTCTTCAGATAGGAGAGCAGCCTGGGCCTGGACTGGGAGGCGAGGCCATGGGCGATGGAGGCGAGGAGGGAGGAGGGGGTGTGAAAGGGAAAGACCTTGACCCAAAAGCCATCCTCCACCTCCTGGAAAAGGGCCTCGGCGAGGGTCGTCTTGCCGATGCCCGGCAGGCCCGTGACGACGAACATGATGGCACCGTCATCGAGCCAGGCTCTAAGCCGCGCCAGCTCCCCCTCTCTACCTACCAGCCGAGGCAAAAGAGGTGAAGGTGGTCGAACAGCCTCCCTCAGGTCCACCACATCCCCCCTGAGGAGTCCCTCGTAAATCGAGGTTAAAGGCCTAGAAACTCTGCGAGAGAGCTGGATCAGCCTGACCCCGGGACCCTGATGCAACCGTCCCTCAGGGTCTATCCATCTGCTCTCCGAGCTGCAAGCTCTATCCCTCAGGGGGAAGGCGACCCTCTCTCCCGAGGGGGTCGTGAAATACACCTTCCGTCGGCTCTTGGCGCCCCGAACGTGGGCGAGTCGCCATTCGACCTTACGCTCCGCCAGGAGCTTCTTAAGCTCTAGGGCCACGTGAGACCGGCTCAACACAAGGGAAGAAGCGATGCCTTGCTGGGTAACTTCTTGAGGACACTCATACTCCTCCCGGTACCTTGCGAACAGGGAAAGATGCAGTAAGATTCTCTGAGCCACAGTAGGTAGAGCCAGCTCCTCCCCCAGGCGGGAAAGTGGCATCCTCTACATAATCATTGTGCTTCGCTGGCCGGTTATTGCAGAGGATCGAATCAGATCCAGCTAAGCGAAGGACCTTCTGAGGCACTCATCAAGACTCAAGGGCTGCTCTCCCGTGAGTTCGATGTATGCCCCTGTGTCGCCACACACGTCCTCCCGCATCAGATACAACTCATCCCTGGTAAGGGACGGCTCGCCGGGAAGAAGGGAGGCGGTCCACGCCGCGAGACGTGCGAGCGGGACAGGAACGTGACGAACGGCGCGCCTCAGCCCCAGGACTCTTGCAACCCTTGCCACCAGCACGTTCCAATCGATCCTCTCTGGGCCCACGAGTTCCCATACCCTTCCAGAGGCCTCTTCCTCGAGGGCGGCCAGCGTGGCCTTGACGACATCCCCCACGTAGATGGGCTGCAAGAGGCTCTTCCCCTTGCCCAGTACTGGGACCCGCCGGTGTCGCCTCACGAGGGCACCGAACCTGTCAGTGAATTCCCCCCCTGGACCCAGGATGAGAGACGGCTTCAGGATGGAGTGGGGAACTTCACTCTCTTTTACCGCCATCTCCCCGACGGCCTTGCTCCGGGAATACTCGCTCGGGGAGTCCTCTCGCGTTCCAAGGGCACCCATGTGCACGACCCTGACCTGACGAGAGCGGCAGGCTTCCAAGAGGTTTCTTACTCCCTGGACGTTCACCTCCTCGAAGGTGGCCTCTCGCTCCCGGATGATGGCCACGAGGTGAACGACGACCTCTACCTCCTCCACCGCCGGAAGAAGCGTCTCCAGGTGGCGGACGTCCCCTCTGTACAGCTCCACCACCTCCCCGCCAAGGACCGTCGGATCCGAGCTTGGGCGGCAGAGGCAGTGGACGTCGTGGCCGGCCTCCCTCAGCGCCGGCACCAGGTGTCTTCCAACGAAACCCGTGGCTCCTGTAACGAGGACCTTCAGGGGACATCACCTTCCTGCGGGTCCGTGGAATGAGGAGAGGATCTCGGGCAGCTGTTCCAGGCTCTGGAGAACGAAGTCAGGCTGGGGGTCGTCCTCCGAGGGCCTTAGTCCGTCGCGATTAATCCAGGCAGTCTTCATCCCCATCGCCTTGGCTCCCGCGACGTCATCAACTAGGGAGTCGCCCACATGTAGAATCTCTTCCGCCCCGACTCGGAGCATCTCAACGACTCTCCTGAAGGGTTTAGGATCGGGCTTGTAGGCCTTCACCGACTCCGAGGTGACGATCAGAGGGAAGTCCAACCCGTTCGTCTCTAGGGCCCTCCGAAGGGTTCGGTCGTCCGCGTTGGTCACCAGTGCCACCGGCCATTCTTCGAGCTTCATGAGAACTCCCCTCACCTCTGGGTAAGCGGGACGGGAGGCCCATTTCTCGACCACTAGCTGGAAGAGAGCCTCCCCTCGACTCTCCAGACCCATGGAGTGCAACAGCCGGCTGAGGGAGAGGACGTTGGCCTCCTCCATCCCTAGAAAACGTCGCCGAAGTAGGGAATAGAACTCCTCTTCCCACAGGTGGAGAAAGCTCTCCGCTTCCAGGGAGAGGCCGTAGTGATTGACGATGTGGCGGGATAGTTCAACCAGCGGGGTGCGGGCCTCTTGGAGCAGCGTCCCATAGGCGTCAAAGGTCAAGGCTCGAAGCTTCATCCGTTACCTCCGGCAACCATCTGACCGTGGGGACAACGATCCTGGAGAGGACATGGGCCACAGAGGGGTTTAGGCCTGCAGTAGCGCTTCCCAAGCTCCACCAGGAGAGCGTGGAACTCCTGGTAGTCGTGGACGCTCAGAGGAAGCGTTTCCTCCAGGCTTCGGCGGGCTTCCTCGTAATGGCGTGGCAGTGGATTCCCCAGGCGTTGCATGATTCGTCGGGTGTAGGCGTCCACCACCATGAAGGGAAGACCAGCGGCGTAGAGGAGGATGGAGTCAGCGGTTTCGAAACCTACGCCTGCCATCCTCAACAGGCTTTCCCTCAGCTGCTGGGGCTCCATGGACAGGAAGTCATCCAGGCTGCCGTGATTCTGGACGATGCTGCGAGCCATGGCCCTCACCCGCCTAGCCTTGACTCGGTAGAAGCTCGCGGGCCTCATGCACTCCTCCAGGACCTCCACAGAAGCCCCTGCCAATGTATCCAAGGCGAGGAGTCCTCGGGATCTCAGATTCTGAAGGGCTCTCTCCACACTTTTCCATGAGGTCTGCTGGGTCAGGACCGCCCCTACCATGACCTCCAGGGGACCCTCCGCCCTCCACCAACCCTGTCCGTCTAGGGACCTCCTGAGGTGTCGGTAGACCTGTAAGGTCTCCATCAGGTGTGTCATGGCATAGGGCCCTAAAGCTTGCGCGCTCTGACGAGCCTGGCCTGCAATGCCCTCACACGGCGAATTTCTCTAGTGGCCTGAGGGGCTCCAGGACTCTTCTGAGGGCCTGGGAGGCCTCCTCAGCCTTCTCCTCGAGGACGCATCCCTCCCTTCCTAGAGCCACGAAGAAAGCATTCCTGTCTAGATTTAGCACGAGCATTATGCCGTCCCGGGAGCGAACCAGAACCTGTTCTGGGGACGAAAGCCCTAAGCCACGGTAGATGACCTCGGTGGAGCCCATCAGAGTGGCAGCCATGGTGGCGAAGTGCTCCTTCTCGACCTCAACATTGGCCTGGATGGCCAGGGGAACCCCCGTCTTTGTGAGTATACCCGCGACCAGGGTGTCGTAAGTGAAGTTGAAGTCCCTCAGAACCTTCTCTAGCCTCTCAGGAGACACCATGCTCTCCCAAGGGTTCTCGCCAAGCCGTGATAAAGCTTTGGAGGATATTATCAGGGAGACGAAGGACTTAAGCCCCGACTTCCCATGTCGCCCCGTGGACCTGAGCGAGGGGGCGAGATCCATAGTGGAGAACTCCCTGAACTTCAATGAGGAGGAGGTGGCAATGGTCCTGGTGGACGAGCCCAAGGCAGAGATTGGCCACGCCTTCGTGAAGGCCTGTAGGGATGTGGGAGGTATCGCGTTCATCACGGTGGTGGATGTCCCTTCTCCCGGGACCGAGCCTCCTGAGCCCGTGGCGGCGGCCATGAGAGACTGCGACGTGGTGATCATGGCCACCACTCACTCCATGAGTCATACCAAGGCCAGACGGCAAGCCAACAGGGCCGGTACCAGGGTCGTGTCCATCCCAGGCATAACCGAGGACATGATGGCCGAGGGCTGTCTCACCGCAAACCACCAGGAGATCGAGGAAGGGATGTCCAGGGTCTACAGGAAGCTCAGGAAGGCGGACGTCTTGCGGTTGACCACGGCGAGGGGTACGGACCTGACCCTGGGGGTGAAGGGGAGGTCCTGGATAACGGATGATACGGGTCTCTGCCGGACCCGCGGTGCCTTTGCGACCTTCCCCGCGGGCGAACTCTTCGTGGCGCCCCTGGAGGGAACGGCGGAGGGTTCCCTTGTGGTCGACCTGTTCTTCCAGAACTTCCTCAACGCCCCCGTCACGGTAACGGTGCGGGAGGGATACGCCGTGAGGGTCACCAGCGCCCCCGAGGCGGAGGGTGCCATGGACTCGGGGGGTCACGAGGGTAGGCACCTGTCCCGTCTGGGCATCGGGTTTAACCCGAAGGCCAGTTTTGATGCTGGACCCCTGGAGGCCTTCAAGGTGTTAGGAATCCTTCACGTGGGGTTCGGGGACAACACGTTCCTGGGAGGGCAAGTGAGCTGCGATGTTCAGGTGGATGCTCTCCTGAAGTCTGTCAGCCTAGAGACGGACGGCAAACTTGTCATCGATCGGGGCCGAGTTGTCTGAAGCCCCCGAGGGGGACTGAGAACCCCGTCAACGATCTTCTGTCTACATGACAGGTCGGAACCTGAACTCGCGGGCGGTGTCCTGCAGGGCGCCCACGATGGCCACCTTGAAGCCGCAGCTTTTGCACCTGTTGTCCTTGTCCAGCCGCCAGCGGGCTATGTCGAAGCCGTACCTTCCAATGACCTCATTGCCACAGCCTGGACAGTAGGTGTTTTCCAGGGGATGACCCGGCACGTTGCCCACGTAGACGTATCGCAGACCCACCTCCTGGGCAACGCGGTGGTGCTCCTCCAGGGTCCTCACAGGCGTCGAGGGCAGGTCCATCATCTTGTAGTCAGGGTGGAACCTGAGGAAGTGGATGGGGGTGTCAGGGCCCAGCTCATCGAGGACAAACCGAGCCAGCTTCTGGGCGTACTCCAGGCTGTCCCCCACTTCGGGCACCACGAGGTCCGTGATCTCGATGTGCACCTCCGTCTTGTCCCTGATCTCCAGTAGAGTGTCGAAGATGGGCTGAGGGTCTATGACGCCGATGTACTTGCGGGTGAACTTGGGCTCACCATTGCCCTTGAAGTCCACCGTGATACAGTCCAGAAAGTCCCTCATCATCTTCACCGTGTCAGGGGTGTCATATCCGTTGGAGACGAAGATGTTGATGAGGCCCTGCTGGCGGGCTATGACACCGATGTCGTGGGCAAACTCGATGAAGATCGTGGGCTGGTTGTAGGTGTAGGCGATGCCTTGGCAGCGGTGCTCCAGGGTCATGTCCACCACCTGCCTGGGAGTGACGTCGATGCCCTCCACCTTGCGCCGCTGGGATATGTCGAAGTTCTGGCAATACTGGCAGTTATGGACTACGATGTTGTCAGCGACATAGTTGTGGTTAGGGACTGTTTCCAAGCCATAGACCTGCTCCGTTTCGTCTGTGGCTTCAGCGCTGTATACTCTGAGCCACATCCGCTTGTTGACCATGACAGGCTGTAACAGATGCTCTGCGATGAGTGCCTTGACCTCCTCCGGGTGGTTGAACAGGTCCGACCCCGGGATGCGGAGGACCTCCCAGCCATTGGCCCTGAGGGTCCGGTCCCTAATGGCGTCTCCCTCTTTGACTCGCCTGCTATTGTAGTGCCAACAGCCGTCCACCTCGATGTCAAGGCTAATTTCTGGCACTGCGGCGTCGGCGATGTAGTAGGCTCGCGAACGAGGAAAGTGCTTGACGGGGTGAATTCTGAACTCCTTTTCGTAGTGGACACCCAGTCCGTCAAGAAGCTCATGCAACCTTTCTTGGGCCACTGATGGGTGACGGTGCAACCACTGTCTCAGACTCTTAACGTTCCTATGCCACCCGTGGGTGGGATCAGAGAGGAATCTCGCTCTGCTAGCAGCGAGAGCTCTCTTTGCCACCTCGGGGTCCTTCATTGGGTTGTTTGCCCTCATCCTCCAGCTGTACAGTTTTCGCCGTTCAAGGGGGATTTCGAGACCCCGTGTATAGCACTTACCTCGGTGCTGATTCCAGCGAGTGAGGCCCCTTACGGAGGCACCGCACTTCCTGCAAGTAAATCTGGCCTGCTGAATGGTCACTGCTCTCTTCCGTTTCCACGACTGGGTGTTTTGGTACCATGTCTTCAAGATACTATCGCCCGGGGATAGCGACCGAACCGTCTTCCATCCAGCCTTCGTGAGGACAGGATGTTCCTCCGTCAGAAGAATCCGTCCCTTTCCTCGGGCACCATACCTAACTTCCCACACGCGGGCGAAGCGACTGCCGGTGTGGGTGACCACACTGGGAGCAATCGCCATGTCGTTCTCGAGATCATAGGACCATACAGTATCCCCAGGCAACAGGCTCTCCACCCTCTTGTTCTTGCCATCCGACAACAGAATCTCACTCCCAGCTGGATGGCATAGCCAGTTACACCCAGTTGTTGCGATGGAGAATATCTTCGAGCCGGGCATGTAGTGGGTCACGGGCTTCTTCTCAATCGGGTCGATGTGGCCTGTAATGACCTTTCCATAAACAAGGAGGAAGAGCTTGCCATCGATGTTTTGTCGGATGCCACACAACCCTATCTGACCAGGGCCCATCTTACAGTATCGGGCACAGGCAGTACAGACGACCTTCCCTCGGTCGGCGGGCTCGTAGAGAAGGGCCTCTTTCATGGTATCTTCGCTGAAAATTATGGGGCTGGCTGCCTATATATTATTCGTGCTGAAAGTTCACTACTTGAAGTGCTCATACCCACGGGCCTCCAACGCCCCTCGTTTTCCTTGGATGCTCAGTACATTCGGGCCCACGCTCTCCACCGTGCCAATGACCGTGGCGTGACATCCATCTCTCTCCAGATCGGACCTGAGGGAGTCCCAAGCCTCCGGCCGCAAAGTAAAGAGGAGCTCGAAGTCTCCGCCCTCGAAGAGCAGGGCCTCTCTCCTCTCCGTGTCATGAAGCTGCTGAACCTCAGGGGCGGCCGGAAGGCTCTCATACTCGATGACGAAGGACGTGGGATTCACAGCGGACAGCTGGCCCAGAGAGGCTGCCAGACCGTCGGAGATGTCCATGCAGCAGGTCACACCATCCTCGGCAGCGAGGATCAGCCCTTCTCGAATCCGGGGTTGGACCCTCATGAGAATGTCGAGGCCCTCCTCGGACGACGGTTCCCTTGCCAGTTCCCTTAGGGCCCAGCCCGCCCTCCCAAGATTGCCTGTCACCGCTACTAGGTCTCCCTCCCGACAACCTCGTCTCCTCAGAACCCTCTTGCGCCGTGTCCGTCCCACAGCCGTTCCGCCGACCGATAGCTCCACTCCTTCTTTGGTGTCGCCGCCCAAGACGCCAGCTCCGTACTTCCTGGCGCAGCCGTCCATGCTCTTGGCCATCCTCTCCAGATAGCTGACGTCCAGGTCATGCGGAAGGCTCAGGGAGGCCAAGAATCCCAAGGGCTCTCCACCCATGGCAGCAATGTCACTGAAGTTGACTGCTACGGAATACCAACCCACATGCTCGGGTGTTGCCCCTTCAGGAATGTGCGTCCTGGCGTTGATGACGTCCGTCGTCAACAGCAGGAAGTGGTCATCCATGGGGAGGAACGCGGCATCATCTCCCAGGCCTACGTCGGCGTCGCTTTGGAAGATTCTCAGGAGGGCGTGGACCAGCTGTCTCTCCCCCAAGTCCGAGAGCCTAGGCACGCCTTCTTGAAGGGTTGACATGTATAATAATCCGTGACCCCTGGTGCAGTCTGTACCATCGTTGCGACTGACCAAGCCGGATAAATGCGGGCTGCGGGATTCGAACCCGCGCTACGAGCTCTTTGCATGGATCTTTGGCAAGCTCGTGTCCTAACCAGGCTAGACTAAGCCCGCCTGAGGCCGTAATCGTACCCGTACTTAAAGAATGGTCGGATGTCCAGTAGACTCCGCGTAGGCACCACCCTGGCTTCGTGAAAGGCATTCAGGTCTGCTTCCCGAGCTCCCTCGGATACCCTGTCAGAACTTTTGGTCCCTTCGGGCCCACCACCACGGTGTCCTCCACCCTGACCCCCCAGGGTCCAGTATACAGCCCGCAGTTGCCCACGGCGAGTACCACATTGGCCTCCAGGGGCGGGGGCTCCTCCTCGCCATGGAAGAAGGCGTGGCCTGACGGAAGCGGTGCCTCCTCAAACTCGATGCCCACACCGTGGATGGGCGGCCCGAAGATATGGTCTCCATGTCCCGCCTCTTCCAGCATCCCGTGGAGGGTCCTCTCGAGCTCAACCATATTCGCTCCGACCTTCGCTCTGGCAACAGTGGCCTGCTGTGCCGTCAGGTACAGGTCGTAGGCGGTGTGTTGCTCGGCGGTAGGCTCATCCGTGGACACCGTACGACACATATCCGAACTGTAGCCGTCCACAGTTGGATGCAGGTCAATCATCACAAGCTCGCCCTCTTTCAGCCTGCGCAGGGTGGGTATCCCGTGGGCGATGTTGGTGCGAGGTCCTGATGCTACGTAGGTGCGATAGAACCCCTCTGCTCCGGCCTGCCTCATGGCATACTCAGCCTCAGCCACTATCTGACTCTCAGTGATGCCGGGCTCTGCTGCTTCGACAGCTGCCTTCATACCCTCCCCCGCTACCCCTGCCGCCTTCTTCATGTGCGCAATCTCCTCGGCGTCTTTGATCAGTCGAAGTCGCGACATGATGGGGGTGCAGTCCTTCACTTCGACTTCCTTCGGCTTCGCGTGGGGGTGGGTGAGCATGGCCATCATGGAATGGGTCAGAAACGTGTGCTCCAAGCCCACGGCGCCGCGACGGATCCCAAACTCCTCGAAGTAGTGGGCTATTGAGTGGATCATCCCCACCTCGTCCTCGAATCCGACGACGTGATCGAATATCGCGGCTCTCTTCACATCCTCTAAGTCCGTCATAGGCACTCCCATCCCTACCCTTCCGTCTTGTGTGATCATAGCGTAGGCGCAGAGACGCCCATCGCCTGTCAAGTAGAACATGTTGGCTGGCTTGGTGAGCAGCAAGGCGTCGCTAGCTGCAGCCTCCATGAGGGCACCACATCTTTTCAACCGCCTTAGATACGTAGTTTCCTTCGCGTTCATCCCTCCTCTGACCCAGGAGAACTCACTCAAGTGAGAGTCAAGACGGCTATAATTCCCTGTCGTAACGACTCTCAATGCTTGGCAATTCCAGAATAGAGGAGAGAAGCGTGTCATTTCATAGCAAGGCTATTCTCAGAAGAGGTAACGTTATCTATGGCGCGCAGATACTGCGGAGTAGATGGCCTCCGACCTCGTCAGGGACATCCTTGAGGACATCCGCAGCCCCCTCTACATGAATGCCCTACTTCTCATCATCAACACCGCCTTGATCGCGGGGGCGGGTTTCCTCTTCTGGGTGGTAGCTGCCAACCTCTACACGGAGGAGGAGTTAGGCCTGGCCCTTGTCCTAGTCAGTGTTGCCTCATTCCTGGCGGCCATATCGCAGCTTGGCTTTGGGACAGGCATCATCAGATTTCTGCCCGGTACCAAGAACGACAAGGGGAAGCTGATAAACAGTTGCCTCACCATCGGTACCCTCGTATCCATCGCCATCTCCGTCATAGTCCTCACCTTCATAGAAGTGTGGCTGCCCCAGGGGAGGGAGCTGATTCGTTTCTGGATTTTGGTACCCATCTTTCTTGCCCTGGTGCCGATGACCGTTAACAGCCCGATCGTCGACAACTCCTTCGTTGCTGGAAGGAGGGCCCTATTCGTTCTGGTGAGGAACGGAGTGTTTCAGTCGGTACGCCTGGTCATGCCCTTCATATTGGTGGGCGTATTGGGCCTTATGGGAATCCTGGGATCCTTGGTGGTAGCTCACGCCGCGGCCCTCTCCCTCTCCTTCTTCATCTTGCTGCCCCGAATGTTCCCGGGCTTCCGGCCTGGTCCCGCTATCGACAAGGTCGTCATCAACGATATCCTCCACTTCTCCCTTGGAAACCACGTGGCGGAGGTGCTGCAGGTCCTTCCCCAGCCTGTTATCCTCGTCATCGTCACCCACGTCACCGGGAGGGTGGACCAGGCCGCCTTTTTCGGCGTACCGTGGCTCATTGCTAGCATGCTTTTTGCCATCCCCCTGATGGCAAGCGTGTCCCTCTTTGCAGAGGGGTCCCACTTCGAGGACCGTCTCTACGGGGACTTCAGGCGCACCATGCGATTCATGGCCCCGCTTCTGGCTCTTGGCATACTGCTCGTTTGGTTCCTGGGCGACTGGATCCTGTCTCTCTTCGGACCCAGGTTCGCAGCCGAGGGCTTTGCCCTCCTGAGGATCCTGGCAGTCTCCGCACTCTTCGTGGCTGCCAACGGTCTCTTCATCGCGGTGGCGAGAGTGAAGAAGTGGGTGAAGGCCATCATCGCCTTTGTGGCTTACATCACGCTGACGACCATCGGCCTCTCCTACTGGCTCATCCCCACGTTCGGCCTGGAGGGGACGGGAATCGCCTGGCTCACCGCAAACGGGACTGCCGCTCTGGCGGTCGTGGGCATCATCCTCGCGAAGAGAAGGACCCTAAAGGTCTTGATCGAGAGGAGGACTTGAGCTGGTCAAGTGGGTCTCGCAGGTCCCAGGAGAATCAGGGCTCTATGATGCCGCCTACGCATGTGGCCTCTAACCCCTCCTGCCGAAGCCGCTGGACATAGGGGTTAATCCCGAGGGAGTCGCTGGCGATGTGTCCGGTGACGATCAGGTTCTTGCCTCTGAGCCCGGAATCCTCTCTGAGCCTGCGGAGATCTGCCGGAGATACGTGGATGTACACCAAGGTATCGATGCCATGGGTGAAGTAGGCCCTTGCAACAGGGTAGCCGCCGTTGGTGCCAGCGCCGTGAGCCACGACCCATCTTCCGAGGGCGTTGCTCCCACTGCCATGACGGATGGCGATGGACGTCTCGGCCCTCTTGAACTCGGGCAGAGTCATCAGGGCCACCGCTGCATCGGCTACCCTTGATTCAGGTCTACAGGTCTCTAGGGCCCCCACCATGCGTTGTCTTCCGATCTCATCCAAAGGGGTATGGATGTTCATGAAGGGCATTCCCAGCAGGCGGGCGATGGAGGGAACGCGGTCATAGTTGCTGGCGTGGTTGGCTACCTCAGGCTGAAAGGCAAGCTCCGCCACGGCCTCATCGGCGACTTTGGAAGGAACTCCGTGGGACCTCATCATCTCCCCGTGCCGCTGCAGGACCTCGTGAAAGCGTAACCGTGAGGAGCCGCCAGCGGGGTGGTGGGCGATGACGCAGTCGAAGCCCATCTGTTTCGCTAGGAGCAACTCCCCCTCCCCTATGTCTATGCCGACGAGGATTCGCCTGATTCCCTTACCATGTAGGTACACCTGGGAATCAGGGGGGACCTCCTCCAAGCCTGAGATTTCCTGGGCCAGGGACATGAGCCCCTGTGTATCCATGCTCCGTAATGGTCGAGGGTCGAGATAACGTTGACAGGCATGTCATCGTCGATTGTCGAACGAAACGTTTATGATTGCCGAAGGCATTGAAGGGGGTCACGAGGAAACAGTCATGGACGACTACTTTGGCATCCAGGACGTAAAGAGGTGCCTGCACGATTCCGGATATGACTGCGACCGCCTCTTCCACTACTGCAGGCTGTGTAGCATGCCCCTGGACGACTGCAGTTGCAATCCGGAGGAATCGTAAGTTTTTAATTGTGATAACAATATTTGGCTCCGGGATGGGATGAGGTTGCCTGGGCGCCCAACAGATCCGTTGCTTCTCCCCTCCGCAAACTCCTCCCCCGCGGTCTATTAGGCGCCTCGGTCTTCCCATCCCCCTTTCTTGTTACAGCAATTGTGTAAAGGTTGGAGAGCCATCATAATAGCCACCGCGACCTCGTTTTCGGTGACTTAGGTGGTCCCCTGGTCGTCGTCGAGCTCTCCTTTGCGGTATCCGCCGGGGTACCGACGGCCTTCTCCCCGTGTGGGGTACCTTTCCTTCCCAGCCTCGTGTCCTTCTACCTGGCGGAGGACGAAGAAAAGCTGAGAGGCGGTCCTGGGAGTGCGGCCTTCGCCCTTGGATTGCTGGCCTTCCTTCTTCCCCTGTCTGCCCTCGCCATCGTCCTGTCCAGCCTCCTAGCCCAGTACACCGCCTGCTTCGTGCTCGGCGAAGGTGTAACCGTGCTCCTCATCGCACTCGCCTCCTACGCCGGGAAACCCCTCGTATACGTCCCCAGGTTTCGTCTCAAACCAGGTAGATCAGGCTTCAGTGATCTCTTCGTCATGGGCACGACCTATGTGGCGGCCTCCGTCGGGTGCACTCTCACCCTCCTCCTCGGTGTGGCAGCGTCCGCGGCGGCAACGGCATCCCTTGCCAATTCCTCCCTCATCCTCCTGGCTTTCGTGGCGAGCGTCGTCATTCCGACCACTCTCCTTTCCTTCCTGGCGGCCGAGTACCGGGAGACGTATCGGGAGAGAATTAGGCGTCTTATGGGACCTCTAAAGAAGGCATCTTTGGCCCTGATGCTTGGGATGGGAGCCAACCTAATCGCTTTCTACTTCCGATACACCCTGGGGTTGGTTCCCTTCGCAGGAGCCGAGAAAAGTTCGTTGGGCTTGTCGCGGGGGGCGTCTTGTCCACCGCTCTGGTACTCAAAATGATCGTATTGGAACCCGTGACTTTAGGCCTCCTCGGGCTAACCACGGTCCTTTGTTGCCGCTCTGCTGCCTATCGCTCTCTTGATCAAGGCGCTAGGGCCTCCCCCTGATTGCCACAGCTTGCGGCCTCGCCCACTGGATGAATGGCGGTGGCCTATTGGAAGCGACTATAGCCGCCACATCTGTCCTCGTTGCCACTGGTTCTGCTTACGCCGGTTTGAAGGTTTTGAGGTCGAGGACCTTCTAGGCAGTGTCTGGCGGCCCTGGATTGGGCTTGAGATTGCCGGCTATCCAAGTCCGTCCTCCGATGGGCCGCTGCCCACCGCGCTGGCCCCATTGTGGCATGCTGGCCTCACGGCTGTCGGCCTTGGGCTCAAGGCTCCACGGAAAGCGCGGGACACACTCTCGCCAGGTTGAAGTCTTATTAGCGAAAAGAGGATAAAGGCTGTTAGGAATAGGTCGGCGCGGACTGGACGGATCGGTGGAAACGGGCTATGATTCACGAGTTCGTGGTGAACGGCATCGTCCTAGGTAGCATCTTCGTCCTAGGTGCCGTGGGCCTCTCTCTCGTATATGGTGTCCGCAACTTCGCAAACTTCGCTCATGGGGACATACTCACCCTGGGAGCGTACATTGCCTTCAGCTTGAACGCCCTCCAGAGCTGGAACTGGGTGAGCGCGGTCGCCGTGAGCGACGCAGTGGCGGTGCTGGGGGCCATGGCGGCCGTGGGCCTGGGGGGCGCCTTGGTCTTGCATCTCCTCTTCCGGCGGTGGACCCCGCTCTCCCTCTCCTTACGCCGGAGCATCCCCCTCGCTCTCCTCCTGGGCGGGCTGGCTGGACTGGGGGGACTCTTCCCCCTCCTCAACCTGCTTCGGCTCGGTATCGCTGAGGTCCACGTGCCCACGGGTCTACTGCTCTCAGGTGTAACGGCGGTGGTGGGAACGGGTCTGGCCGGCATTCTGTTCGAGGTGTCCATCTTCCGCCGCCTACAGTACCGGGGACCGGTTCCCTCTCTCATCGCATCCATTGGCCTGGCCTTCGTCCTCCAGAACATGATCTCCGCCATCTACGGGACGGACCAGGTTCTCTACACGGTGCCCTCGGGGAGGGGCGTGGACATCGGCTCTGGCATCGTCCTAACGATGGTGGGGCAGTATACGATCGTCATCGGGGTCGTCTTGGTGGTGACCCTCCACCTCCTCCTTCGCTACACCAAGCTTGGGAAGGCCATGCGGGCCACCTCCGACGACTTCGATCTGGCCCGCGTCACGGGGATCGACGTGAACCGTGTCATCGTCTATACCTGGATGATCGGGGCGGGCTTTGCCGCCATCGGTGGTGTCCTCCTGGGACTCAACGCTCAGATTAAGCCCCTAATGGGGTTTGGCATCCTCCTCTTCGTGTTTGCCGCCGTCATCCTAGGGGGCATCGGTTCGGCATACGGCGCTCTCCTGGGGGGCTACGTCATCGGCATCACAAACGAGGTGGCGAAGGCTCTACTGTTCTGGTCGGGGTTCGACGCCGCCTGGTCCCCAGCCTTCCCCTTCGCCATCATGGTGGCCATGCTATTAATCCGTCCCGAGGGGCTCCTGGGAGGGGAGCCTCTGATTCGTTGGAACGTGGTCCGAGAGGGCCTGGCACGTCTCCGCGAACTTCTGCGGCCGGAGGTGCCCACGAGGTAGCGCTATGCTGAAGGAGGATCTTTCCCGGAACCTGACCTACGTCGGCATCTTTCTGGGCGTTATCCTCTACGTCCTGCTCCGCTACGGGCTGGCGTCGCTCGTCTTCTTCGTCAGCTTCCTCGGCATCTTCGCTATTCTCTGCCTGGGACTCAACATGCAGTGGGGGTACACGGGCCTTTTCAACATCGGCGTGGCGGCCTTCTTCGCCGTGGGGGCCTACACTTCGGCCATCCTCACTACCCGCTTCATTCCGCCCAGCCCATTCTACCCCGGCCATTGGGGCTTCGCCCTACCCTGGATAGCAGGCTTCGTGGGTGCCATCCTCGTCTCCGCCTTCCTGGGCGTGCTCATCGCCCTTCCCACCGTCCGTCTCCGGGCCGACTATCTAGCTATCGCAACCCTAGGACTGGCGGAGATTATCCGCCTCTCCCTGATACAGTCGGAGAACATCACCGCTGGAACGGTGGGGCTTCGGAGCATCCCGACACCGTCGGGTGACATCCTCCGGTTCTTGGGCCTCAGCCATCTGCTGGGGAACACTGTGGTGGTTAATGCCCTGCTGGGCCTCCTCATCGGCCTCACCGTGCTGTTCCTCTACCTGTTCATCGAGTTTGTGGGCCGCTCGCCCTGGGGCCGGGTCCTGAAGGCCATCCGGGAGGACGAGGACGCCGCCGTCGCCCTGGGAAAGAACGCCTTCTCCTATAAGGTCCAGGCCTTCGTCCTTGGGGCTGCCATCATGGGGGCTGCCGGGAGCTTTTTCGGCTCGTTCCTTACCCTCATCGAGCCCCTCACGACCTTCACGCCCATCGACACCTTCTTCATCTGGGTCATGGTCATCCTCGGCGGGAGCGGTAACAACCGGGGCGTCGTGCTAGGTGCCCTGCTTGTCTGGGGCTTTCAGTTCGAGATTCTCCGCACCCCCTTCCCGGGTGTCTTAGAAGCTAAGAAGGCCTTCCTCCAGCTCATCCTCCTCGGAGTTCTGGTCATCCTTGTCATGCTTTACCGCCCCCGCGGCCTTATGGGTGAGGAGCGCGTAATCTCGAAGACCGTCATGGGGACAGGGAGGTCAGGCACCTGACGCTACGGGTCGAGAACGTCACGAAGCGGTTCGGCGGACTCGTTGCTGTGGACGAGTGCAGCCTGGAGGTCCAGGACGGTAGCATCACGGGGCTCATCGGGCCCAACGGGGCGGGAAAGACGACCCTGTTCAACCTTGTCACGGGTTTTCTGAAGCCCGACCAGGGCGCGATCTGGCTGGACGGCCGGCGCATCGACGGAATGCCACCCTACCGGAGTGTCAAGGAGGGCATCGTCAAGACCTGGCAGATTCCCCGGGAGTTCGATAACATCACCGTTCTGGAGAACCTCATGATTGCCGAGAAACACAACCCGGGGGAGAAGATATGGAACGTCCTCTTCCGACCCATTCGGACGCGGGCCCGGGAGCGGGAGGTTGTGGAGAAGGCTCGTCGCGTCCTCGAGTTCTTGGAGCTGGACCAACTGGCCACGGAGCTGGCCGGGAACCTCTCCGGAGGGCAGAAGAAGCTCTTGGAGCTGGGTCGCGCTCTTATGACGGATCCCACACATCTTCTCCTGGACGAACCGGTGGCCGGTGTGAACCGGGTCCTGGCAGCGAAGCTCCTCGACCGCCTCGATGGGCTCCGAGAGGAGGGGGTCACCATCTTTCTTATCGAGCACGACATGGACGTGGTGATGAGCAGATGCGACGTGGTAATCGCCATGCACAACGGGAAGAAGCTGGCTGAGGGCACGCCCCAGGAAGTCCGGTCGAACGAGAAGGTTATCGACACCTACCTAGGAGGTTAGGCTGTGACGCCACTCTTGGAGGCCAAGGGAATCCGCTCGGGATATGGTGATGTGGAAATCGTCCACGACGTAGACGTCTTTCTCAACGAGGGTGAACTCGTCACGATCATCGGCCCCAACGGCGCGGGGAAGTCCACCCTTATCAAGACCGTCTTCGGCCTGTTGCGACCCACCGCGGGGCGAATCGTCTACGAAGGTAAGGACATCACGGGCCAGAACCCCGAGAAGCTGGTCCGCCTGGGGCTGAGCTATGTTCCCCAGGTGGATAACGTGTTCCCGAGCTTGACGGTCTTAGAGAACTTGGAGATGGGAGCCTTCATCCGGGAGGAGGATACCTCGGACCGGATGGAAGAGGTCGTGGAGATGTTCCCGAATCTCAAACCGAAGCTGCGGGTGAAGACTCGGAATCTGAGTGGAGGGGAGAAGCAGATGGTAGCCCTGGGGAAGACCCTGATGCTGGATCCCAAGGTAATGCTGATCGATGAGCCTTCCGCTGGGCTCGCCCCCGGGCTCGTTGAGATGGTCCTGGACAAGATCAGACAGATCAACCGCTTAGGGACCTCTGTGGTCATCGTCGAGCAGAACGCCCGGAAGGCTCTCTCCATGGCCCATCGAGGCTATGTGATGGACATGGGGAAAGTGAAATACGAAGGGACGGGGGAAGCCCTGCTGGCTGACCCCCGTGTGGGCCAGATGTACCTGGGCGGCTAGGGCCTACTCCCGGACGGCGGCAACCAGGAATGTATTGCTGAACGGGGCCCCCTGAGGTGCCACCAGAGGGGCTGGAGGTGCCAGGAGCTGCTCCTCCTGAATCACAGTGACCTGGGTGAAGGCATCGTTCTGGACTAGGTAGAACTCGTAGTCGCTTCCCGCTTCGCCGGTGGGGTCGAAGTTCATGGCGCCCGCGGCACCCTCGTAGTCGATCTCCTGCCCCTGGGCCAGCAGGTCTTTTGCCTTCGCGAATTCACCAGGTATGATCTTCGTCCCTGGAGGCGAGGAGACGTTGTAGAGGTTGTTCCGGATGGTCGTGCCATCCGCTGCGCCGCCGGCCTCGATGGCGAGGGCAAGCAGGTATACCGCGTCGTACGTGTGCGGGTCAAAGGGGTACAGGTCGAGGCCGTAGGTCTCGTTCATCCGCGTCTTGAAGTAGGTAAAGGCGTCGCCCGCGGGGGGAAGGGGAGAGGTTCCCACGGTCCCGTCCGTGTCTATGCCTTCAGTGTCCAAGTCTGTCAGGAAATCTGTAGACTTGATCCCCTCGGACCACTGCCAGTCCCACTGCCAGGCGGGATTCGCAAGCCAGTTCTTGTACATGGTGAGGGCGTCCTCCGGGTAGGCTATCATCAGGACCGCATCGGGGTTGGCACCGGCGATGAGCCCCAGCTCCGAGGCATAGGATGCCTGCTCCTCCGTGTAGTTGACCTGCGCCACAACCGTACCCTCGTATACCTCGCGGAAGGCGGAGGCGAACCCCTTCCCATACGGGTTGTTGACGGCAATGATCGCAATGGTGCTCCACCCGCCGTATCCCTCGAAGTCCCCGTTGGCAATCATTGCGGCCGCCTTGCCCTGCAGGGCGTCCGAAGGGGCCGTTCGCCAGAACCATCCGGGGTTCCCTTCCGTGTCCGGCACCGGGTCGTCAGGGCTGAGGAACCCTCCGTCAACTAGGGACTGGTGCCGCTCGATCTCAAAGTTCGTGAAGAAAGGCGAGGTGGAGGCAGGGCTGATCTGAACGACCTGGTTCGTGATCGTGACGCTTGCGACTGCCTGCGAGACGCCTGAGGAGGCTGCTCCAACGATTCCGCCTACCCCATCGACGGAAACGAGTTTCGTAGCCGCGTTGGCTCCCGCAATGGGTCGTGTCTGGCTGTCCTCATGGACGAGTCGGAACGGACGACCCAGGACTCCTCCTGCGTCGTCGATTTCCCCAGCCGCGAGGTCGGCCGCGTTCCGCATCCTTGTTCCGAAATCGGAGAGTCCACCTGTGATGGGAAGAATGGTCCCTATCTTGACGGGCTCTGGCCCCGGGGCGAAGAATCCTGCTGCCGCTAGGGCGGCGACTATAACGACGATGGCTGCTATGATTACGCCCACGACAATCCATACAGTCTTCTTTTCTGTAGGCGGTGGAGTTTCCGCCATTATAACTCCTCCCTTTGGTTCTTCTGGTCCGATGACCATCCCGTTAAATAAACGTTTCGGTGCTTGAAGATTCCCGGGTGAGGTCAAGTCAAGGCGACTAGGTACTCAGCCACGATCCGAGGGTGCCTCTCTTGATGTGAGGGGTAGGGGGAGGAGGAAGGCCAGGAGGGCCACGACGGGGGCGAGGGCGAGGGCCAGCATGAAGGGCAGCTCTAACCCGGAGTCGTATGCCATCCCGCCCAGGTATGAGGCCCCTGTCATGGCCAGGCCCTGCAGCAGGAGGAAGATGGACATGATCGTCCCCTGGACCTCCGTAGGGGCTAGGATCGTCATCATCGAGTCGCCGATGCTTCGTATGGCGTAGAAGGTGCCCGCCAGCAAGGAGCCCAGGATGAGGAAGGCATGACCCTGACGAGAGAGGTAGAGGAGGATGGAGGCCGAGAAGAGGACCAGGGAGATGATTAGGGCGCCCTTCCTGCTCCAAAGGTCCCCCAAGCGTCCAAGGCTCGGTGACATCGCCGCCGATCCGAGGGAGATGAAGACGCCCAGGATCTGAATATCGCTCAGAGAGGCCTTGTAGAGGTCCCGAAGGAGGAGGGGGATGTAGACGTATGCCAGGTAGGTGATGAAGAGGGCGGCGGCCATGAGGGATGCGACGGCAAGGATGGAGGGACTTCCGAGGAGGTCCCTGAACCTCGGGGCGACCCGCGTAGCCTCCGGGGGATGCCGAACAGACCTGGCCAGGAGTACGACCAGGGCAGAGGCCAGATAGAAGACGAAAGAGAAGAGGAAGAGGTATCTGGTCTCCATCAACGAGAGCAGGTAGGCCCCCAGAGCGGGCGAGTAGGTGAGGCCCACGGGGAACCCGGCGTACACGAAGCCGAAGGAGCTCATTCTGTCCTCCGCCTTGGAGGAGTCGGCTATGTAGGCCGTCAGGGCTGGGACCCCCAGGAAGGTGGAGAAGTACAGGAGGACCCCAGGGAGGAGGTGGGTCCAGTGGCCTGCGTAAAAGTAGATGATGGGGGCGGGGAGGCCCAGGGACCAGCCCAGTATCATCACCCACTTCCTGTCGAACCTGTCGGCCAGGACGCCCCCGGGCAGGACGGCCACGGAAGCTACCAGGGTGGAGAAGGCCAGGACGAGGCCGACCTCGCTTACAGTGGCTCCTAGATCTCTGATGTATATGGGCCAGATGTATGCATAGAGGCCCAGGCCCGACGCCCAGAACAGGTTGGACAGGAAGATGATGCGCAGGTCACGAGGAGGGGCTCGGAGGAGCCAGAACTCCCGGGTCCGCCGTAGAGCTTCCAAGGTGCGGTTCGCCCCCTTTAAGAAATGACCTCAGCGGTCCCTGCCTAGATGACGCCCTCGTTTACAAGCCAGCGATATGCTTCTTCGAAGTCCTTGACCTCGTAGTCAACCCACTCCGAGAGCCTGCCCCTAGAGTTCACTGCCATGGCGATTCCCGCCGCTTTGAGCAGGCCGATGTCCATGGCCCCATCTGCAAAGGCCACCACGTCCTCGGGTTCCACACCCACAGCCTTGGCCATCTCCAGGGCGTACAACCCCTTGGTGGAGGGGGTCACCCGGGCCACCACCTCCCCGGTGAACCTGCCGTCCTCGTAGAGGAAGTCGTTGGACACACACATGTCGGCCCCAAAGAGCTGGGTAGCCTCCTTGGCTATCTCCGACGGCCCTCCGGTGATGAGGGCCACCTTGTGTCCTCTCCCCTTCAGGGACTTGACGAATCCCAGGGCCCCCGGGACCAGTCGGACGTGTCGGGCCTGCTCCAGTATCTGCTCCGCCGTGATGCCCGTCAGGAGCCTAGCCCTCTGCCTGAAGCCATCGACCCAGTTGATCTTTCCTTCGATTCCCAGCTTGGTGATGCGCTGGGCCTCATCCTGTCGGCCGACCAGCTGGGCAAGCTCAGGCAGGAACTCGTTGTAGATGAGGGTGTTTTCCAGGTCAAAGACGAAGAGCTTCATGAAGCCCCGGAGGACAAGGAGGGGATGGATAAAAAGATTAGTGGGAGGAATCCGACCAGGGGGGCACCGAAAGGTTCTTGACCCCGACGAGGGAACATAGGGAGGTGTTCCCACTGGGTCACATGGGCCTCACGGCGGCCCTGGGAAAGCTTGTGTTGCGTGAAGGAGCTAGGTTGCGAAAGCTGGACTACCGTCTCCTCCTTCTGGGGTCCTTGCTGCCGGACCTCATAGACAAGCCCATTGCCCTCCTCCTTGGAATCCAGGGAAGGAGCGTGGCCCACACCTTGCTCTTCAGCATCTCCCTCACCCTGTTTCTCGTCCTTCCCTTGATCGTGCCTAACCTGTACCCGAAGCGTATCGCTGTTCGATTGAGCAATCCCCTCCCGATCCTCACCGTAGGAGTGTGGACCCACCTTCTTCTGGATAGGATTTGGGAGGAGCCTTCGGTGGTCTTATGGCCCTTTCTGGGAGTAGGCTTCCCCAAGGCCACCTTCGACATTCTCCTCTTGTTCCGCTATCTGCTGGAACCCTACATCCTTGCTGGCGAGCTCCTCGGCCTGGGTGTTATCGGCTTCCTTCTATTGAGGTACAGGCTATACACGCGGTCGAACCTCCTGCGCTTCCTGAGGACCGGAACCCTACGTGCTACTGCCGAAGGGGAGGACGCCGCCTCGAAGAAGTTATGATGGACGAGCTGCCATCTTCCTCAATCTTTCAGGACCAGGAAGAGGGCGGCTACGAAGGACCCCACCGCCATGAGGGTGCCGTAGCTCGTCAGGAACACCAAGGTGGTGTTTATGAAAGCGTTGTGCTCCAAGAACGCTCCCGCGGCCGGGACTGCCCAGAGGGAGATGGCCACGATGACGCTCATGGCAGCCAGGGGAAGGGCAAACAGCCTGGTGGCATACCTCCTCTTGCGGGCCAGGCTCCGCTTCTCGTTGAGGGCCTCCTCGACTTCGAAGCCCTCGACCCCACTGACTTGTGCCTTCTCCTCGATGGTCCTCTCCACGGACAAGTCCCACTCCCTGGGCACCCAGTCCCCCTGAGCCTCAAGCCACCGCATGAGCCTGTGCTCTAGCTGGCCCTGCTTTACCTTCAGTGAATGGCCGACCACCATGAGGGCTAAGACGGTGGCTCCGATGAGGGCCGCCAGTGCTCTGGCGAGGGAAGTGTACGTCTCCAGGCGTATCTCCAGCCCGTAGACGTAACCGGTGGAGAATGCCATGAAGGCTGAGAGGACGAAGGTGGCCACAAGGGCTCCCATGAGGGGCAGGAAGGCTGTCCGAAGGACCCTCTCGTTCATGTGGCGAGAGCCGAGGGGAGAGAGCATAAGGGTTTCTACCCTGCTCGCGGTGTTGATAACATCACCTAGGTCCTCATNNAGATGGGGCCCACTGACCGTTGACCATTGCATTCTCTCTCGTGGCGGTGAAAGGGGCCCCAGTCCCACGATAGAAAGACCCTTATGGTCAAGGAGGTCTCGGGGGAGCGGGCGGTAGGCATGTCCCAGGTGGAGATGGTCGAAGGGCAGGCAGATTTGGCCCGCAGAATGCGCACGGTCACCCTTGCCGCCTACTTCACCACCCTTGTCCTGGCGGAGAGCATCGCGGCCTTCTGGGGCGGGCCCGAAGGGTTCGTGCTGGGCATGATCATCCATGTCGTCCTCATGTTCACCCTCCTCATCCACTCCTCCATTCTTTCGGTGACCGACGAGCCGCTCTCGAGGTTCCTGGCCATCTTCTCCCTCACCCCCCTCATACGCATACTGAGCCTGGGTCTCCCCTTCACCCCCTTCTCGATAATCCAGTGGCTCCTTATCATATCCCTGCCGCTGGTGGCGGCAGGTGCTACCATGAGCTATGTTATGAAGCTCAGGCTTGGCGACATCTTCCTTCGCCTGGGAAGCCTTCGGAACCTCCTTGTGCAAATACTTGTAGCTCTTTCGGGCCTGGCGCTCGGGGCCATCGAATACCTCATCCTTCTGCCCGAGGAGCCCTGGATCCCTGTCCTCACCGTGGAGGAAATCCTGCCCGCGGCCCTGGTGATAGGCCTCGCCTCGGGCCTGGCGGAGGAGCTGATCTTCAGGGGACTCCTGCTTCCCAACTCAGAGGCCGTTTTGGGCAGGCTCCCCGGCCTGCTCTTCGTCTCCGTCCTCTTCGGGGCGATGCACATAGGCTTCTTGTCCGCCATAGACCTGATCTTCGTTTTCAGCGTGGGGTTCTACTTTGGCTTCGTGGTGCAGAGGACGAAAAGCCTGTACGGAGTCATCTTTGCCCACGGATTGGCCAACGTGGTCCTCTATCTAATCCTTCCCTTCTACTTCTAAAACTCAGAGGACCTCCCACACCTTCACGGCCACGATGACCGCGAAGACCACCAGGAGGGGGACAATGGGTATCACCACAAATCTGGAGAGGGACTCAAGCTTCCTACTCGCCTTCCCCGACTCCACCTCTGCACTGGTCAGCTCCTTGGTTATCAGCAGGAAGATGAGGGTCACGACGGCGATGCCGCCCAGGGTTCCTGCTATGAGGGCCGCAACGACTGCACTGGAGATGGTGGAAATGGCAAAGGTGGTTATCATCGCCCTAAGCGTAATGAGGCTCCCTTACTTAAGAGTTTCTCAGCCATTTCTAAAGAAAGAAACATGAGCCCTGGATTGTCGATTTGACCGATGTCTGTGTTCGGAGGGCGTCGGTCTAGGACCGCGTGAGGGCGATGTACAGCGTGACCGTGGAGTCTCCTCCCTGGTAGATGAGATGACTGTCCTCCACCAGTCGGCGGAAGACCTCGTGCTCTATTGCGAGGAAAGGCCGCGGGTGAACCTGTGCACCCCTCGTCCTCCAGTTCTCTTCCATCAAGAGGATGGAGTCTGG
>JABAOD010008427.1_pt1 | contig 46521 bp, 44 predicted proteins | sample 7062151 | NCBI WGS metagenome assembly JABAOD01 (sample SAMN14538626, study PRJNA623070) | marine sediment metagenome | biome: marine biome [ENVO:00000428]; feature: marine pelagic biome [ENVO:01000023]; material: deep marine sediment [ENVO:00002113] | place: India: Gulf of Khambhat ... | reverse complement strand
CACGATGCTCCTGGCCCTCGCGGTGCCGTGCTCGGCACAGCTCGGGGTGCTGCTGGCGCTCATGGCGACGCTGAGCCCGACCGGGGCATTGGTCTGGATCGGGGTCGTGATTGCGGTGATCCTGCTGGTCGGCTGGCTCACGGCCCGAGCCATTGGCGGGGAGGCCAGTGATTTCATTCTGGAAATCCCGCCCATGCGGCGGCCCCAGCTCAGCAACGTGCTGATCAAGACCACGAGCCGGCTCAACTGGTATCTCAAGGAGGTCATCCCGTTGTTCGTGCTGGGGACGGCGGCGCTCTTCGTGCTGGATGAGCTCCGGCTGCTCGACGTCGTCGCCCGCGGCATGGAGCCGCTGGTCACCGGCTGGCTGGGGCTGCCGCGGGAGATGGCCAACGCCCTCCTGGTGGGCTTCCTGCGGCGCGACTTCGGCGCGGTCTACATCCTCGACGCCGCCACGGGGCCGGCGGCCGTGCTGTCCGCCCATCAGATCCTCGTGGCCATGGTCACGATCACGCTGTTCATGCCGTGCTTCGCCAACTTCCTGATGATCGCCAAGGAGCACGGCATGAGGATCGCGTGGAGCATGGCCGCGTTCATCTTCCCCTTCGCGTTCTTCGTGGGCGGCGCGATCCATCTGGTGGGGCGATGGCTGGCGAGTATCTGAGCTGCCCGTTCTGCGGCTTCGAGTTCGCGAAGGAAGACACGCTGTGCGCGCACGGGTGTCCGCTGGGTGGGGTGTGCCAGCTGATCCGCTGCCCCAACTGCCAGTACGAGTTCGCCGAGAGTCCGCCCAGTGTGACCTGGCTCCACGGGCTGCTTCGGCGGCGCCGCGAGCGCGAGCTACCCGAGCACGTGCAGACGGTACGTGACCTCAGGGGCGGCGAGCGAGCGCGGGTGGTGTGTCTGGGTGGCGGGAGTCCGTCGCGCCAAAACAGCCTCGCCGTGTTCGGACTCGTGCCCGGTGCGGAGATCACCCTGATCCAGCACCATCCGTCCTGCGTGGTGAGGGTGGGCGAGACCGAGTTGGCGCTCGACGGGGCAATCGCGCGGGGCATCCTGGTCGAGCGGCCCGATGGAGCCGCCGCGGGCGAGTGAAGCGTCGATCATCCTGTCTTCATGGTTTCTTGTCCGTCCACGATTACACCGTTGGGAGAGACAGTGTTCAGGGGGACATTATGCTGAGGCGACTGATGCAGCACCGGTGGCCGCGGGCCGGCCTAGGGTGCTCGGTGCTCCTTGCCATCGCGGTGGGATGCGGCGAGCGGGCCGCATCGGAGGGCGAGTCGGCGGTCGAAGCGGCGCCGGGTGTGGACGAGCTGGTTCTCGCGTCGGCCAAGGTCGCGATGCCGGTGCCGGCACCGGGCGACCTGCCGGATCCGGCGTCGGAGGGGGCGCAGTACCTGCGACAATACTGCACGGCGTGCCACGGGCTCGCCAGCCCGCAGACCCACTCGGCAACCGATTGGCCCGTCGTGCTCCGGCGCATGTGGATCCGCACCGAGGGAGTGGCAGGGGATTTCAACCTGCCCGTCCCCACCCCGCGTGAGCGGGTGGTGATGCTCAACTACCTGCTGGACAACGCGTTGGAGGTCAGTCGCACGGAGCTACCGCCCGGTCCGGGCCGGCAGCTGTTTTCGCGGACGTGCACCCGCTGCCACGAGCTTCCCGACCCCAGACAGCACACGCGTGGCGACTGGGCCGCCGTGGTGATTCGCATGCGGCAACACATGGTCCAGATGCTAAGTGAATCGCCGCCCCAGAGCGAGGTCCAGGAGATCATTTTGTACCTGGAACGCGCGTCGCGCTCGTAGCGGGCGGCGCGCCCACGGAGGACGCCCACCCCGGCCGACCGGCCGGGGTTGATCAGTTCCGGTGCGACCGCGCGGCCAGTGCCGCGGCTGCGCGCACGGTGTTGCAGTGGATCTCGACGGTATCGTCCGGGTCTCGCGCGTAGCCGCCGGCGAGGGTGACCCCGACGGGGATCCCCTCGCGCGTCACCGTCTCCAGCACGAACCCGTCCCGGCGCTTGAGGCCGTCCAGGCTCAGGGCCAGACCGCCAAGCTGGTCCTGTCGGTAGGGATCGGCGCCGGCCAGGTAGTAGACCAGGTCGGGGCGGTGCCGTCGGACGATGTCCGGCAGATGCCGTTCCAGCGCCGCCAGGTAGGTGGCGTCGTCGGTCCCGTCCTCCAGCCCGAGATCCAAGTCGCTCGGCGGCTTCCAGGCGGGGTAGTTGTGCTCCTGATGCATCGAGAAGGTGAAGACCCGGTCGTCGCCGGCGAAGATGGCCGCCGTCCCGTTGCCGTGATGGACGTCGCAGTCGACCACCATGGCCCGCTGGATGACGCCGTCCCGCTGCAGCATGCGCACCGCGATCGCGACGTCGTTGATGAGGCAGAACCCCTCGCCGTGGTCCGGATAGGCGTGGTGATAGCCGCCTCCGAGATGGACGGCCACTCCCTGGTCGAGCGCCAGCCGACCGACCTCAGCGGTGCCGCCCGCGCAGAGCCACATGGCATCGCGCAACGCGAAGGAGTAGGGAACCTCCAGGAGCAGCTGCTCGGGCACCGACAGCGTGCCGGTCGTGATCCTGTGCAGGTAGTCGCCGGTGTGCACCAGTGCCACGTCGTCGTTGGTCGCCCCCGCTGGAGTCCGGATATCCGATTCGACCAGTGTGCCTTCGTCCAGGAGCCGCGCCCGAACCAGGCGATACTTCCGCGTGGGAAACACGTGTGGTCCGATGTCGACCTCGTAGGCCGGGTGAAAGACGACCGACAGGCGCTGCATGGCGGTCAGCCGCGCCGCGGGGATCGCCCTCGGTCCGCCGCAGCTCGAGGAGGCACGTGCGGCAACGTGTCGGCTCAGCCGGGTAGGGTGTGGGTGCGTCCCTGGTTCTGCTCTGCGAGCCAGTCGGCGAGCGGCGCGAAGTAGTCCACGATGGCCTGGGCGTCGAGCTCGCGGCCGGTGGTCTCTTGGAGAACCTGGCGCCACGGACGGCTCGCGCCGGGCGCCATGAGCGCCCGGAGGAACTCCCCCACCGCCGAGTCCCCGTAGTAGTCGGTGTCGTGCACGCTCTGTTCGAGCAGCTCCTTGGCAATGTGGTCGTGCAACTGAAACAGCAGCGCGGTCGAAAGGGCGTAGTCGTAGTACTGCGCCGCGTCGTCGTTGATGTGCGTCTTGGTGACCGCGTCGGCCCACGTCTCGCCGCGCGGCCCCGGGGGGACGACACCCTGGTAGCGCCGAACTAGATCCCACCAGGTCGCATTGAAGGCCGATCCCGGCAGAGAATCCTGATACAGCGCGCGCTCGAACCGGGTCATGACGCCGGCCGACCACGGAATGAACACGACATGGTTCAACGCTTCCTTCAGCAACTGGGCGATCCGGTCGATGTCGGCGTCGGGCGAGACGAGACCGCGGTTGGCGAGGAACCGCCGCTGCGAGGCGGCCAGCCCGATCTGACTTCCGATCGCCTCGTGATAGGCCCGATTGGCACCTTCGCGAAGCACCAACGGCACATCGGGTTGCGAATAGCTCATGAAGTAGTAGACGTGGCCGAGTTCGTGGTGTACCGTCTCGTACCAGTAGGCATTCGGCTCGACGCTCATGAGGGATCGCACGTCGCGATCCAGATCCAGATGCCACGCGGACGCATGGGTGTTCTTCTTGAACGTGGCGTCGGGCGGCAGCGGGTACAGTGACGAACGCTCCCAGAACGACGCGGGAAGCGCATCGAACCCGAGACTCCGGTAGAATGCCTCGCCCTGCTGCATGATCCACTCGGGCGTCTTGTCGGCGAGGGCGCCATCCACGTCGAAGCCTTCCACGTCGACCAGCGCACTCCAGTCCTGGGCCCACCGGTTGGGGAGCCAATGCGCCGGGATGAGATCGGGCACCGGGGCGCCGTAGCGACGGGCGAGCTCGTACCTGGCCCACGTATGGATTTCCCGGTACAGCGGTCGCAGCTGCTGCACCAGGCTATCCGCGAGCCCCAGCATGTCGGAGGTGGTCATCCCGTAGTCGGACACTTGATACTCGAAGAAGTCACTGTATCCCAGTGCCTGCACGGTCTGATTCCGGAGATCGCGGAGCGCGAGGATCCCGGGCTTGAGCGCCGGCCCGACGGTTTTCGATGCCTCCCACACCGCCTGCCGCTCGCGGAGGTCCATCGAGGACCGCAGGAGGCGGTCGATGTCGTTTGGCGTCACCGGCTGGCCGCGAAGCGTGAACTCGTATCCGTAGAGCCGCTCCACTTGTTCCGTCTCCGCCGCGATCCGCTGCTGCACCACGTCCGGGATGGTCTGTGGTCCTTCGCCGGCCCAGTACAGCATCTTCTCGAGGCGGCCGACCTGCAGGTCGGAGAGCTTGGCCCGCTGCTCGAGGTAGCGGTCGATCGCGTCGATGTTGTCGATGCTCCCCACGAATTGCACGAACGCAGCGCGAGCTTGTCGGGTCCGTGCCGCGTTCGTGGTATCGCCGTCGACGATTCGCGTGTTCGATTCCCACTCGGCCTTGCTCCAGTCGTAGTAGAGGCGCTGGAACTCCTGTTCGTAGGTGGCGAGGTAGCCGTCCACCTCCGTCCTCAGGGCCGTATCGACACAGCCGAGTGTCAGCACCGCCAAGCAGCCCACCATCAGTGCCGTGCGCATGATCGATCTCCTTGCTTCACGAGCTGCGGAGGAGGGGCGCGGTCCCTTACGAGTACTGCCAGGTCTCCCCGGGCTTCATCGTACGCACCGTGATCCCCTTTTTCGGCTTGAAGGCGCTCACGTCCTGCGCCAGGAGCGGCCACGTCCCGTAGTGGATCGGTACTGCAACCTTGGGCTGCACGAGTTCCGCGGCCCGTGTGGCCAACTCGGGTCCCATAGTGAAGCGGTCCCCCGCAGGGATGAGCGCGATGTCCGGGCGGTAGATCTCGCCCAGGAGCTTCAGGTCCGAGAACAGCGCGGTGTCTCCCAAGTGATAGACGGTCGCACCACCGAGGTGAACCACCACGCCGCACGGCATACCCATGTATTGGCCGTTGTACGACGACGAATGGAAGGCCTGGGTGAACGCCACCCAGCCGAACGGGGCGGTGATCTTCCCGCCCGGATTCCCGGGCTCGGCGGTGATACCCTGGCCGCCCAGGAACTCGGCGATCTCGAACGCGGCGTAGACCGTCGCCTTGTTGGCCTTCGCGATGGCCACGGTGTCGCCAAGATGGTCGGCATGCCCGTGGGTGAGCACGATGCTCTGGCAGGTGACGTCCTTGGGAGTCATCGTCGCCACCGGATTGCCGGTCAGAAATGGGTCGATGGCCACCGTGTGCGTACCGTCACTCAGCAGAAATCCGGCGTGGCCGAGAAACGTGAGGCTGATCCCCATGACTGTGCTCCTTGATTGAATCGATTCAGCGCCGGCCGAGGAGCGATGCTCCCGATACATCTTAACCGTGGCACGGGAGCCGTCCATATCCGAAACGGGGTCGCAAACGTCGGGCTTTGCGGATCGTCCGCTTCGACCCCATCTTACTCCGATTCTGGCACCGAGCTTGCCTCCCGAACGGTCGATTCGGTCAGCGGATCCTGAAGATGACCCCACTCGTCTCGGTCTCCCTGTTCGCGCTCCTCGCGGCGGCCCTGTGGGCGGTCGTCCTCGTGGCGCGCGTGCGAGACTGGACGGCACGGTTCATCGCCGCACTCCTCGTGGCGGTCTCGGCCGGGCATTTTGCAGCAATCACTCGCACATTGGAGTCCTGGTCCCTCGAGCCGGGGTTCGCGCTGCAGGAACTCCCCACGCTCGGGATCGCGCTCGCAGTCCTGCTCACGGTGGCGCTGTTCCAGCGGATCCTGCGCCGCCACCGGCAGGTGCAGGTCCAGTACGGCATCGAGAAAGCCTACCTCACCGAGCTATTCGAGACGTCCCCCGAAGCCATCGTCCTGGTAGACAACGAAAGCCGGGTGTTGCGGGTGAATGGGCCGTTCACCCAGCTCTTCGGCTACACGCCGAAGGAGATCGTCGGGAAGACGATCGACGATCTGCTTCCCACACCCGAAGAGCACCAGAATGCTCTGGACATCACCCGACGGATCGCCCGTGGCGAGCGTGTCAGCATCGAGGCGGTGCGAAAACGGAAGGACGGCCAGTTTGTCGAGGTCGCCATCATCGGCGCCCCGGTCAAGCTCGGCGGCGGTCGCATTGCCGTGTTCGGGATCTACCGGGATATCACCGAGCGCAAGCGGATCGAGCAGGAGTTGCGGCGGCTCCAGAAGGCGGTGGAGACGACGCAACTCGGGGTGACCGTGACGGACGTAGAGGGCAAGATCATCTACGTCAATCCGGCCGAAGCCGAGATGCACGGTTGGACGGTCGAGGAGTTGATCGGGAAGGATGTCCGGATCTTCGCAGCGGAGAGCGCCGCGATGCCGATGACGCCGCCCCAGCTCACGGCCGTGACCAGCTGGCGCCGGGAGTCGATCAACCTTCGTAAGAACGGCAGTGTGTTTCCGGTCCAGCTGATGTCCGATGTCGTCCGGGACGCCGACGGCGCCATTCTCGGTATCGTCACCACGTGCGAGGACATCACGCGTCGTAAGGAGGCGGAAGCGGCCCTCAGGACCAGCGAGGAGCGCTATGCCTTGGCGGCACGGGGCTCCAACGATGGCCTGTGGGACTGGGAAGTCCCGACCGGTTTCGTGTACTACTCGGACCGCTGGAAGGGCATGCTGGGCTACGACAGGGCGGAGGTTGGGTCGGACATCGAGCTCGGCCGGGTCCACGCCGAGGATCGCGAGCGGGTGCGGGCCGATCTGGACGCCCATCTGGATGGGGCGACGGAGCAGTTCGACAGCGAGCATCGGCTGCGTCACAAAGACGGCAGCTACCGGTGGGTCTTGGTGCGGGGTCTCGCGGTGCGCAACGACGACGGACAACCGCTGCGCATGGCCGGATCGCTGACCGACATCTCGGCGCGCAAGCGCATCGAGGAGTCGTTGGCCCGCGACGCCCTGTACGATCCGCTGACGAGCCTTCCCAACCGCGGGTTCTTCACCACCCTGCTCGAGCGATCGGCCCGCCGCGTGCAGCGGCGACGCGACTATCACTTCGCGGTGCTGTTCCTGGACCTCGATCGGTTCAAGGTCGTGAACGACAGCCTGGGCCATGACACGGGCGACCGGTTGCTCAAGGCCGTAGCCCAGCGACTGGAGCGCTGCCTCCGGCCGGGCGACGTGGTGGCCCGACTGGCAGGAGACGAGTTCTGCATCCTGGTCGACGGAATCGAGGACATCGCCGACGCCACGCGAGTGGCGGAACGGGTACAAGAGGAACTGCGGGCGCCGTTCGTCTTGAACGGTCACCGCGTGTTCGCGACGGCCAGCATCGGCATTGCCACCAGCACGACCGGAAACGGAAGTCCCGAGCATCTGCTTCGGGACGCGGACACGGCGATGTACCGGGCCAAATCGCACGGTCGTGGACGGATCGAGGTGTTCGACGCCAAGATGCACGAGCGTGCGATGTACGTGCTCCAAGTGGAGAGCGATCTGCGGACGGCGCTCGGGGAGAACCAGTTCCGGCTCGTGTACTTGCCTGTCGTCTCCCTCGAGAGCCGCCGCATCACCGGGTTCGAGGCGCTTGTCCGCTGGGATCATCCCGAGCGCGGCACCGTCACCCCGGCGGAGTTCGTGCCCGTCGCGGAGGAAACCGGGGTCATCGTCGCCCTGGGCACGTGGGTGCTGCGCACAGCCTGCCGCCAGTTTACCACGTGGCTCGAGCGTCATCCGGTGGACGACGACTTCTCGATCAGCGTCAACGTGTCGGCGAAGCAGGTCCACCAGGTCGATTTCGTGGAGCAGTTGGCGGCCATCCTGACAGAGACCGGCATGTCCCCGTCACGCCTCAAGCTCGAGCTGACCGAGACCGTGCTGATGAACGACCCCGATCTCAGCACCGAGGTCGTGCGGCGGCTCGACAAGCTTGGTGTGCAAATCCAGATCGACGATTTCGGCACAGGGTACTCCTCGCTGTCCTATCTCAACCGACTGCACGTCGACACCCTCAAGATCGACCGGTCGTTCATCCGCAGCCTCGGCGAGACCGGACAACGGGCGACGATCGTGCACGCGATCATCCGACTCGCACGAGATCTGGGCATTCGCGTGATCGCGGAAGGGGTGGAGACCTCCGAGCAGCTCGACAGTCTGCGCACGCTCCAGTGCGAGCACGGGCAAGGATTTCTCTTCTCCCAGCCCGTGGACGGTGAGCGCGCGCTGACGCTGCTCAGCACGCAGGGCAAGTGATGGTCCGAGGCGCGGTCCTCACTTTCGACTGCTATGGCACGCTGGTGGACTGGGAGACGGGCATCGCCGACGCGTTCCTGCGAGCGGCGCGGGCCGACGCCATCGAGCTGGACCGCGCGCGGGTCCTCGAGGCCTACGCCCGAATGGAACCCGTGGTGCAACAGCGCGAATTCCGACCCTATCGAGAGGTCCTCGCGATCACGGCCGTCGACGTCGCGGCGCAGCTCGGATGGCACGTGAGCCTGCAGCATGCCGCGTTCCTGCCGGAGAGCCTGGCGGCGTGGCCCCCGTTTCCCGACACGAATCCGGCACTCGAGCGATTGGCGGCAGCGGGGTACGCGCTTGGCATCCTGTCCAATGTGGATCACGATCTCCTCTCGGCGACGCTGAGTCAGCTGTCGGTTCCCTTCGACTTCACGGTCACCGCCGAGGACGTGCGGTCCTACAAGCCGGCGCACCCACACTTCGTCGCAGCTCGCCGCATCGTCGGGGATCGGCGCTGGACGCACGTGGCGCAGAGCTACTTCCACGACATCGCTCCGGCCGCGGCGCTCGAGATCGACACGGTGTGGGTGAACCGGAAGGCGGAGCGGCCTACGGGAGAGGCGACGGCCGGACACGACGTGGCCGACCTGTCGGAGCTGGTCGAGTGGCTCGAGCGGTAGCGCCCACTCGATGCCCCTGGTGTCTGTCGAGTGGCGCAATGACGGCGTATCACGACACCGAATGGGGCGTGCCGGTTGACGACAGTCGCCTCCTGTTCGAGCATCTCGCGCTGGACAGCTTTCAGGCGGGACTCAGCTGGGCGATCGTCCTCAACAAGCGCGACAACCTGCGGCGTGCCTTCGACGGGTTCGATCCCATCAAGGTGGCGCGGATGACCGCGCGCCGCGTCGACCGATTGCTGCGGGACCCGGGCATCATCCGCAACCGGCAGAAGATCGAGGCGACGATCGGCAATGCACGCGCCTATCTCGAGATCGAAGCGGCGCGAGGGTCATTTTCGAGGTTTCTCTGGGACTACGTAGACGGGGCCCCACGTCAGAACCGCTGGCGCCGGATGGCGCAGATCCCAACCCGCTCCGAGGCATCGGACCGCATGAGCGCCGGTCTCAAAGCGGCGGGATTTCGCTTCGTCGGCACGACGATCTGCTATGCCTTCATGCAGGCGGTCGGCATGGTGAACGACCACCTGGTGACGTGTTTCCGGTGGAGCGAGCTGGCGCGCTGACGCGGCCCCACGGAGTCAGCCGATGATCAGGAGCCCCACCGACCCGCCGAAATCGTCGGGCAACGTGGGGACGTCGGCGGGCACCAGCCACCGGTCCCCGTCCACGATCAACGAGAAGCGGTAGGCGCCCGGGCCGAGCTGCAGCACGGTCTCCCACCGGCGGGAGCCCACGGGCGAGAGCGGCTCCGGTCTCCACTGGTTCCACTCACCCGCGATGTCGACGGTCGATGCCTGCGGGACTACGAACGACACCCGTACGGCTCCCGTGGGGAGGCGCTCGACGCGGGTGATCCGACTCGCGGCGGCCGGAGGCGGCCGGGCCAGGCGTCCCACCCGAATGCCAGCGCTGACGAACAGGCCCTCCGTGAACCCGGTGACATCTTCTGGGTAGGTGCCGATCGTGAGCTCCAACGCGGCCGGCTGCACGAACTGCCACTCGATGCGCCCTTGAATCCAGGGTGCACCTCCGAGGTCTCCGACGCGCACACCGGCCAACGCGCCGGCCGAGAAGGGCCCGCGCCGATAGCCTGCGTTGAGCGTCGCATCCGCAAAGCGCTGTGAGTCAGCATAGGTCGCGGCGATTTCGGCGCCGACCGTCCAGTCCGGGAGCGTCCGCGTGAGCCGGACGGCGCCCGCGATCACCGGATCGGTGGACTCGTCGATGCGGCGCACGACGCCGCCCGTCGCCTCGATGCCTAGGATCCACTGACGCCACGAGGTGGCGAACAGGAGTCCGCCACTGGCCACGCCGCTCCAGGGTCCGCCTTCGAGGTGGTTTCCGCTTGCGTCGGATCGGAATCCCAGCGCCGTGGTGCCGCTCAGGGGCCGAACGGCCAGGATGCCGGCCCCGGCTTGGGACGCCCACGTGCCGGATGTAAAGCGGGCGTGATGGGCCTCCACCCCGGCCCACAGTGTCGGTGAGCGGACCCGCAGACGCACGCCCACGGTGGCAGACGTGCCGGAGATCGAGTCAGCGTAGCGGGCGCGGGCCGCGGCGGCCGATACCGAGAGTTCCTGAGCGGCAAGCGGCACGGCAACGGCCAGGTAGGCCATCACCGTGCCGCAGAGCCTGCTAAACCTCACGGCCGCTTCGAGGAGCCTTGATTACCCTTCCCGGGCGCGGGGCCCAGGCCAGGCGGCACGTCGGGCGGGCGATTGCCCAATCCACGCCCCACGCCCTGCGGGTTCCCACCCATCATCTGCTGGCCGATCTGTGCCGGCCCCAGCCCACGAGCATGCATCGCGCGGGCCACCGACGGCAGGTCCAGGAGCTGCGCGTCGGTCTGGCCGCGCCGCATGGCGTCGATCACGATATCCACCGCCTGGTCGCTCGTGAGGCCCTGCGCCGTGAGCGCGGCGGCGACCCGCAGCCCCGGTGCCGACGACTCGGGTCGAGGCGCGGCCCGCACAATGGTCTCCACCTGGGCGGCCGTGATCCCGCGACCCATGGCCTCGGCCCCGGCGGCCACCACCATCCCCAGCGGCTCGTCAGGCCTCCCGCGCTGGATGGCCTGACGCGCGTCGAATAGCTGCAGCCGGAACTGCCGGATCACCGCCAGGATTCGCGGGGCCGGCACCTGCTTCGCCCAGCCTTCGATGGCTTTGTCCACCAGCGGATCGGCGGGGAGCCCCTGCGCCATCGCCTCGTCGGCAACGGCCGTGACATCGGCGACCAGTTGGGCCGGGAGGCCACGAGCCTCGAGCGTGCCTTGGATGTCCGGCTGCTGGGCCGTGGCTGGCGCCGCCAGGACGGCCAGCAGCGTCGCCAGGCCGACGTGTCGGATCGTCTTCATGAGCGAACCACTCCTCTCGGACCGACGACGATGACACTGTTCGTTCCCCCGAAGCCGTCGTCGACCTGCGCATGCGCCGTGGGATCCGGAATCCATCGTTGCCCATCGAGAATGAACTGGTAGTGGTGCTCGCCAAGGGCAAGCGGCACCGTCAACGACCACATGCCGCCGTTCTCGCGGTCCATAGCGTAGAGATCGGACCGCCAGTCGGAAAACGACCCAGCCAGCGACACCGACGATGCCTCGGGTGCCACGAGTTGGAACTGCACGAACACGGTGTCGACGCTGGCCGTGGCGATCGGCGGGGCGCTCTCCGGTCCCCGTCCCACGGTTAGCCACAACACCAACAGGAGCGCCGCCGTGAGGGGCGCCCAGATCGGGCGGAACCGCACTGGCTGCGGCTCGAACACCCAACGCCAGACGTGCTGTCGCCCTGTCTTGCGGGACGCCACCCGCTCCATGACTGCATCGGTGAGTGCCGACCCCGGCTCCAGAACCCGCGCGGCGTAGGCCTCAGTGGCCTGCAGCAGTCGGTCGGCGTCCGACCGATCCGCCTCCGATAGCGGACCGGTCGGCGCACCGTCCATATAGGTGTGCGCTTCCGGACTGAACCGTCGATCGTCGCTCACAATCGCTCTCCAAGCGCGGTACGCAGGGTATCTCGAGCACGATGGACGCGCATCTTCAGCGCGTCGGTGCCCACGCCGGTCAACGCGGCGATCTGCTCGTAGGTGTGGCCCTCGACATGCTTCAGCACAAACGCCTCGCGTTGTTCCGGGGTCAGCATCGCCAGACCCTGCTCGATCAACTCGGCCAATTCCGCCCGATCGACCGCTGCATCGGCGCGATCGCTGGCCGGGAGCGGAAGCCGAGCCACGTCTTCCATCGGTCGGACTCGGTCGCGGGCGTCATGGCACTGATTGCTCAGGATCCGGAAGAACCACGACCCGAACCGCTCGGGATCGCGGCACGTCGCGAGCCCATGATATGCCTTGACGAACGCCTCCTGTACCGCATCCGCTGCCAGGTCGGGATCGCCGACGAGGGCCACGGCGTAGCGGCCAAACCGCTCACGGTATCGATCGACGAGGATCCGGTACCGCTCCGAGTCGCCCGCCAGAACCTCCCGCACGACGCTCCCGTCGCTGGCTTCCACGTACTCCTTCCGCGTGAGAGACGGTATTCGAGGTTGAAAGGTAACGGGGAGCCGGTGACCGGGGATCGAGAAGCTGCCGGTCTGAGCCGGCAACGGGTGGGTGCCGTCGTCCAGGGTCGTCAGGGTCCGACGGACGGAGGCAAAGCATCCTGCTCCCGTACGCGGGCAAGAACGCGTTCCATGAAATCCACGCGCTCGTCCAGATCGCCCACCTCGGAGCGGAGTGCGTCGATCTCGTCCAGCAGGCGGTCCATGTTCACCACGCCTCCCAGCCCCGTCTCCATGAGCGGGTTCGGTTCCCACCAGCGCAGGACCCGGCGTTCGGCATCGTCGCGGAACGACCCGGCGGCGAGCAGGATGAGATCGTAGAGCCACCACAGGCCAAGCCCGCCGAGCGTGCCCGCCATCAGCACACCGGTCGCGTGCTTGCCGGTGTAGAAGCGATGGGCCCCGAAGACACCGAGCACGCCGCAGAGCAGGAGTGCCACGCCGCGTGAGCGGGGCGAGATCTCAGTCGAGCTAGTGAGGCCGGTGTCCATGTCGAACCGATCCTGAGGCTGGGGCATCCGGTGGAACGTACGGCTGGTGAACGGTCCTAGTTTCGTCCGTCGAGCGCGCACTGACGGCTCGAGATCGGGTTGCGTGTCCTCAGAGGGGTGGTGATATTTGTCCTCCGTGCGCTTCCTGGCGGTATCGTCTAGGGGTTAGGACGCAGCCCTCTCAAGGCTGAAACACGGGTTCGAATCCCGTTACCGCTATTCCTGCAACTTGCGCGTTCTCGCCCCCATCGTCTAGCGGTCAGGACACCACTCTTTCAAGGTGGGGACAGGGGTTCGACTCCCCTTGGGGGCATCCATGCCGGTCCCGGTCCGGGACCGGCCACCGACTCGGAGGTTACTGCAACCCCCCCTGCCAGGTCACCCCCACCCACACGTGGCGTCCTGCCGCATCGACGCCGCTCGCATGCGTGCGGTACAGCTCGTCGAGGAGGTTCTCGAACCCGGCCGATACCTGCAAGCCGGGCGTGACCGTGGCCGAGGCGCGGAGACCGTGGACCGCGTAACCCGGTGTGCCTCCCTCGGGAATGCGCGGGTCGGTCAGATCCCGCCGTCCCAGCCGCTCCTGCGGCGCGGCCCATCGCAACACGTACTCCACCCACAGGGGACGTGGGGACGCCGACCAGCGCACACTCACATGGCCACCGAGGGGCGGGATCTTCGACATGGGCTCGTCGATGCCGCCGGCCCCCTGCTGATCGCCGCGCGTGAAGGTGAGGCCCCCTCGCACGCTGACCGACCCCAGCGTCTGTGCCGCCTCCGCCTCGATGCCCCGGATGTGGGCCGAGCCGACGTTCGCTCCGAGAAAGACCCGCTCGCCGTTGAAGAGCGTGTCACCACGAAACACGCCGGGCACACGATCGATGAAGTCCGTGATGCGGGTCGTGTAGGCCGTCACGTCGAAGGCAAGCCGCCGTCCGGCGAACCGCAGGCTCACTTCGCCGCTGATCGACCGCTCGGGCTCTGCGTCCGGATTGGGAAGCGCGATGCCGCCGGGCACCGGCCCTGTCCGGGTGAGATCGTAGAGGTTCGGTGCGCGGAAGCCCTGCGCCACACGTGCGGCGACGCGCCAGTCCGCGCTCGGCGACACCACGACGCCGAGCTGGCCCGTCACATCGGCGCTCTCGTTCTCGACGGCGCCTCCAAACACGGTGCCGACATCGGCGGCGTTCCGGAAGCGCGTCCACCGACCGCCGACCGAGAGGTCCACCGCGCGGTGCACCGGAAGCGCCGCGGCCACGAACACCCCGAGGCGGTCGGCAGTCGCGCCATCAGGGAACTGTCCCGTCGGGATCGGACCACCGTCGGTCGCCAGCTCGAGCGGGGTCTGCACCCCGGTCGCCAGATCCTGCACGAAGCCGTAGCTGTCGAGCACGTCGTGGTACCAATCCGCGCCCCACGTGAGCGTGAGCGGTCGACCACGCACAGTCGGTACGCTAGACCCGACGACGCTCACCCCCGGAGTGTAGACGTTGTCTCGCCAGTGTGTCCGCTCGGTATCCGGCTCCCCGGTCTCCAGCAATCGGACGCGGTAACGACCTTCGCGCTGCACGGCGATGCTCACGGTGGTCTCGAGCCGCGCCAACATCGGGGATACGGCGCCGAGGGTGTGACGGGCGTAGACGAGCTGACGAGTTTGCGGATTGAACAGGTGCTCGGCGTCCGAGCCCGGCGCCGGAGCACGGAAGGTCACGTAGCGGTCGTAGCGCGGCACGTCGTGTGTGGCGTAGTGTTGACCGGTCACCGTCACCCTGTGGCGGCGCCCGAGCCAGAGTCGTGCCTGGCCGTCTAGTCCTTCGCCTTCAAACCCGGTCGGCTCCTGAGGCCCGAGGCCGCCGCCGGCGCGCAGGTCGCGGACCCGGGCGAGTGTGCCTCCGAGGCTCAGGCTCCACCGTTCACGTTGGGCCCCGACCGAGAGCCGCGCGCGGAGCGACCGGTCGGCGGATGACGCCCCGGCCGCGACCCGCAGGCTCTGGTGGTCGGCGTGTGGATGCGGTGTCGTGATCACGTTGACCAGACCGCCCTGGGCGTCGGAGCCGTAGAGCACAGACGCGGGACCGCGCACCACCTCGATGCGCTGCACCGTTTCCGGGTCGATCGTCGCCAGGTACTGACCGGGCCCGTCGCGATACGTGCCGTTGTTCATCGGCACACCGTCAACCAGTGTGAGCACCTGATTTCCGACCATGCCGCGGAGGATCACGGCGCCCTGGCCGGCCGAGGTCTGCTGCACGTGCACGCCCGTGATCTCTCGCAGCAGGTTGGCGGCGACGGTCGCTGACGCCTTCTGCGCCTGCCCCGGCGTGGTCAGCGAGAGGGCAAGCGGCTGGTCGAGACGTCGGACCTCGGCCGCGCGGGTCCCCGACACGACCAGCTCACGCAGCATCACCGTGTCCCGCACGGCGGACGTGTCTTGCTGGTGCGCGAGTGCCAGCGCGGAGGCCGCAAGGAGTGTCGGGGTGAGCATAGGGCGATCGCAACTTAATCGGTTGATACGCTGTGGGCGTGTATGATACCTTTTGGCAACAGGAAGGTTGCGTCGGCGGGAACCGAAACCGGAGGAGTAGGTGATGTTCAGCGCGCGGGGATGGCTGACCGTGATGCTCGCAGGCGTCCTTGCAGCGTCCTGCAGCGGGACGCAGAGCGTCGAGGACGTCGCACCCCAGAGTGGCGTGCCCGAGCTCACGCTGATCGTGGAGAATTACAACTTCAACGATGTCACCTTGTATGCGATCGGGGCTGGCCGGCGCGAGCGGCTAGGGCGGGTGACGGGCAACGGCGAGGAAAGCTTCACGTTTCGATGGGCCGGTCCCGACCTTCGCATCGAGATCGATTTCTTGTCCGGCGGGAAGGAGACCACCGAGTCGATGCCGGTTGCGGCCGGGGATGTGCTCGAACTCATCATCGAGCAATCGACTGTGCGACCGTTGCGGCGGATCCGCTGACGGGAACTGCGCGTGGCGGGTTGCGCGCGCCCCCTTCCCCTGCGATGTTTTCCCGCGCGCGCCGCTAGCTCAATTGGCAGAGCAACTGACTCTTAATCAGTAGGTTCTAGGTTCGATTCCTAGGCGGCGCATAGGGGACAGCCCGCCCACCCCGACAGGCTTGCGTCTCCGACGGCCGCTCCTGCGAGTGGCCGTTTTGCCGTTTGCGAACCCTCCGATGGGAACCAGCCGATTCTTTCTGTGGGAGCGGTCCGATCCGCACAGCGTGGTCCCGATGGCTCAGAACCCGACCCCTTTCGTGCTCAAGCGGATTCGCACCAGGTACATGTCGGATGTGACGTACAGGGTCGAGCCGTCGTCGCCAAAGGCGCAGTTCGACGTGCGTTCCGTCGTCACCAAGGACCCCAGATGCGTCCCATCCGCTGTGAGGACCAGCACCCCCTCACGACCTCGCGCGACGAAGACATTGCCCCGCTGGTCCACGGCCATGCCGTCCCCCCAGGATTCGAAGAAGACGCGTCCCGCCCCCAAGCTCCCGTCGTCACGAACTTCGTACGCCATGATGACCGGCTGGTCGGGGTCGGAGTTGGCGACATACAGGGTCTGCTCGTCCGGTGACAAGGCGATACCATTGGGCCGGGACAGCCCGTCGATCAGCAGCGTCACGGATCCCTCAGGGGTCAGCCGATACACGCCGTGCATGGCCAGTTCCCTGGTCGGGTCGTCGATTCCCTGCTCAAACCCGTATGGGGGGTCCGTGAAGTACACGTCCCCATTCCCACGAATGGTCAGGTCGTTCGGCGAGTTGTAGCGCTTTCCGCCGTACCGGTCGGTCAGCGTGGAGAAGACCGGCTCCGGCCGACTCACTGGCGCATCGAGACGAGCGATGCGCCGATCCCCATGCTGCGCCAGCACGAGCCGACCGTCCGCATCCAGCGCCAGGCCGTTCGACCCGCTCTCGCCCCCGCGTTGGGGCACCCCGGTGTATCCGGACGGCGTGAGCCAGATCGACGACCCGGTTTCCTCGCTCCAACGATAGATCGCGTTGTTGGGGATGTCCGAGTACAGCACCGCACGCAGGGCCGGGACCCAGACCGGTCCCTCGGTCCACTCGTGTCCGTCCGCCAGCACCTCCAACACCGCATTCGCGGGCACGACGTCATCCAGTCCCGCCTGCAGGCGCTCGACGTACCCGATCGTTGGGGCCGAATGGCGTTCCGCGTCCCCGGCTCGGCATGATCCGACGGCGGTGAGCACGGACAGCGCGGCCAGTAGCGTGTGGATCGAGTACTGCGTCATCGTCGGCCACCTCCTCGAAGTCCCGCGCTGGCCGTCCGTCAACGCGATTGCGTGCCGGACCCCGGCCCCCAAGGCACGCCGGAATGGGGCACCATACGCAAGGTACTTGGCACGAGGTCTGGACTGCTATCTTCTTAGCCGGTGCCTCCCTGCCATCTGCGAAAGGCGTGAGCGATGCAAATCGGCCTCGTCGGTCTCGGAAAGATGGGCCTGTCCATTCTCGAGCGCCTGGTCGCCGGCGGCCATGATGTCGTCGGCTTCGATGTCGCCCCGGGCGCCGTCGCACGGTGTAGCGAGTTGGGCGGTACGGGCGCACCGAGCCTCGAAGCGCTCGTCGGTCGCCTGAGGACTCCGCGGGTCGTGTGGGTCATGCTGCCGGCCGGTGACCCCACCAAGGAGACCATTCGCTCCCTCGCCCCGCTGCTGCAGGCGAACGACATCCTCATCGATGGTGGCAACAGTCACTATCGGGAAGCCGCGCATCGATCACGAGAACTGGCAGATCGTGGCATCCGCTTCCTCGATGTCGGAACGAGCGGGGGCGTGCGGGGGCGCACCGACGGATTCAGCCTGATGATCGGTGGACCGGCGGCCACCGTCGAGGATGTGACGCCGATCTTCACGACCCTGGCTCCCGCCCCCGATCGAGGTTGGGGCCGGGTCGGACCGGTTGGTGCGGGGCACTTCGTCAAGATGGTGCACAACGGCATCGAATACGGTGCCATGCAGGCGCTCGCGGAAGGGTTTGCGATTCTCGACGCCAAACGGGAGTTCGAACTCGATCTCGAGCGGGTGTCGCACATCTGGCGACACGGAAGTGTGGTCCGCTCATGGTTGCTCGATCTGGTGGCGGAGGCACTCGCCGACGAGGCGGCGCTCGGAAGCATCGCGCCCGTGGTCGCGGACTCCGGTGAGGGACGGTGGACCGTTCAGGAAGCCATCGACCTCGGCGTCTCGGCGCCGGCGATCACGGTCTCGCTCCTCGCGCGGATCAAGTCGCGCGATGAGAAGGGGTTCAGTGAGCGGCTCCTGGCGGCGCTGCGCCATCGCTTCGGAGGCCATGCCGTCGAGCAGGTCGAGCGGCGAGATGCGTGATGCCCAACTGATCGGGGCGGCGATCGCAGGGATCGCACTGCTGCTGTTCCTGATCGTTCGGGTGAAGCTTCACGCGTTTGTGGCCCTGCTGATCGGCAGCCTGGTCATTGGGGTGGCAGCCGGCATGCCGTTCGCCGAGGTCCTGAACGCGGTGACCACGGGCGTGGGGAGCACCCTGGCGGCGATTGCGGTCCTCGTTGGGCTGGGCGCGATGTTCGGCCAGATGCTTGAAGTCTCCGGCGGTGCCGAGGCCCTCGCCGATTCCCTGCTCACCCGTTTCGGTGAGCGAAACGCGCCGTGGTCCCTGCTCGCCATCGGGTTCGTGATCGCGATTCCCGTCTTCTTCGATGTCGCGTTCATCATTCTCATTTCACTCGTGTACGGGCTGACGGAGCGAACGCGACGTCCGATCGTCTCCTACGCGCTGCCGTTGCTGGCGGGTCTGGCGGTGACGCACGCGTTCATCCCTCCCACCCCCGGACCGATCGCGGTGGCCGGGCTGCTCGGAGCGGATCTCGGCTGGGTGATGCTGTTCGGCGTGGTGATCGGACTACCGGCCGCCATCATCGCCGGGCCGCTGTACGCGCGACTCATCGCCAAGCGGGTCCCGGCCCTGGTCCCCGACTACATGCATGTTGCGGACCCGAAGCCCGTGCGGGCGCGGCCGCCAGTGACGCTGGTCGTCGTGCTGATCGGGGTTCCCTTGGGCCTGATCGTCGGGAACACGGTCGCCGGCTCGACGCTCGCCGATGATCGCGCGCTCAGGATCGCCTTGGGCTTCGTCGGGCATCCCATGATGGCGTTGCTCATCACGACCGTTCTTTGCTTCTGGTTGCTCGGGACCCGCGCAGGGTACTCGCCACAGGAGATCCAGGAAATCGCCACGAAGGCACTCGAGCCCGCAGGCATCATCATCCTCGTGACCAGCGCCGGCGGCGTGCTGAAGCAGGTCCTCATCGACTCGGGTGTCGGCGACGTCTTCGCAAACGCGCTGATGGCCACGAACATGCCGCCGCTCGTTCTGGCCTTCTTGACGGCTGCGGCGGTGAGACTGATGCAAGGCTCGGCCACCGTGGCGATGTTGACGGCTGCGGGACTGGTGGCGGCGTTGCTTGGCGACGTTGCCTTTTCCGAACCGATGCTCGCGCTCCTCGTGCTCGCCATCGCGGCCGGTGCGACGATCGCCTCGCATGTCAATGACTCGGGGTTTTGGCTCGTGAATCGTTACCTCGGTCTCGACGTGCCGGACACGCTCAAGACGTGGACGGTGACGACGTGCCTCATCGCATTCGTCTCGATCACGCTGATCCTCGTCGCGAGCTGGTTCGTCCGCTGAGTCATGGTCATTCTCGTCATGGGGGTGAGCGGCGCGGGGAAGAGCACCGTGGGGCGCGCATTGGCCGAGCGGCTCAACGGTCGGTTCGTCGATGGCGACGACTACCATTCAGCGGCGAGCGTCGCGAAGATGCGTGGCGGTGACCCCCTGACTGATGAGGATCGGGAAGGGTGGCTCCGTACGCTGCGCGCGAGGATGGACACGTGGCTGCTCGAAGAAGGCATCGTGGTGTTGGCCTGTTCGGCGCTCACGGAGCGGATCCGTGATGTCCTGGGCGCGGATCGGGAGGGCGTACACGTCGTCCATCTGAGCGGTACGAAGGAGCTGATCGCCGAACGAATGCGCGATCGAGAGCATTTCATGCCTGCCGCCCTCCTCGACAGCCAGTTCGCGCTGCTCGAGCCCCCGAAGCGCGCGCTGGATCTGGACGTGAGCCTGAGCCCCGAGGAACTGGTGGCCACAATCCTCGACGGTCTGAAGCTGGCGTGATCTCACGGAGCCGGGTATCGATCGCGTGGCTCCCGAACCGGCGCACCGACAGGTGCGCCCCGGCGCGGTCAGGTACGCAGCTCAGTCTCGGCTCGGGTCGACACGCCATATCGGATTGAGCGCGATCTTTTCCAGCGGGTCGATCGCCAGCGCCTTGCTGTACTCGGTCAACGCCTCGCTCCTCCTCCCCAAGGTCGCGTAGACGTCGCCGCCGATGCTGAAGTGCACCGCCTCGAACCGGCGCTGCACGCCCTCGCGGACGGCTGCGACCTCCTCCTCGCTGTCTCCGAGGTTGACCAGCAACGGCGCGGCGCTCTCACGCCCCTCCCTCATGGTCAGGAGGTTGCGAACGCGATACAGGTCCGATGCGAAGTACGCTAGCGCCGGGGTGAACTCCAGATAGGGGTGGTTGTCCGAGTTCACCCTGGCATCGCCGACGTACCGGGCCAACGCGTCGTCCCCCATGACGTACCAACTCAGGACATCGAGCGGGTCCGTTGCGGGTGCGAAGTACGCCAACTCCTGCTGAATGGCGGGCATCGCCAGCTTGCGCTGCAGCGCCTGGAGATCGATTTCGAGTCGGCGCTGCGTGCCCACCAGGATGCTGTGGTGCCGCAGCGGTGAGAACCACAGCGACGTGTGGGGAAAGGCCGCCATGAAGGTCTTCGCGATCATGCGCATCTCGGCATGAGACAGCAGGTGAAAGGGCAGCCATTGAACCACGAGGCCGTCAGCCGACAACCTGGACCGGAGCAGCTCATAGAAATCCCTGGTGTAGAGGCTGCCGTTGCCCGCCATCTTCGGAGTCGTCGCATCGACGGAAATCACGTCATAGATCTTGTCCGTCACGAGAATGTGGTTCCTGCCGTCGTCGAGGATCACGCTGAACCGCGGATCGTCGAGCACACCGTGGTTGATTTCCGGGAACCAGTCGGCGGCTTCCAGCACCGCAGGGACCAGCTCGATGCAATCCACGGCGGCCACGTCGTACCGCGTGATGCCCCAGGACGTGCCGCCGGCTCCGAAGCCGATGATGGCCACGGTGGGCCTCGGGACGGTCGTCAGCAGCAACGGGAAATGGGCCAGCGGCTTTTGCGCGTCATGGGCGGCGAGCCCCGTTCCGGCAACCGGGAATCCGTTGACGCTCAGGGTCTTGTCGCCGACGCGGTCCCGGTAAACCTTGACGGTCGCCCCGACGCCCTCGACGTAGGACAGCACCTCCGGCCTGTCGACACCCTCGTAGTACGACGTCAGGTGCGTCGTCCCGCCCTGCGTGACGACGACGATGCCGATGAGGGGCACCGCGATCCCGAGGCTGCCCGCCACCCGCATCCGCGTGCGTGCCGGCAGCGCCGGCTCGAACGCGATGAGCACGACGCCGAGCACGAGATTCAGTGCGGCCACTGCGAGGATGCCGTGCTGCATTCCGATGAGCGGAATCAGCACGAAACCGGCAGCGACCGAGCCAAGCACGCCGCCCATCGTGTTCACCGCGTACACGCTCCCGAGTGTACTGCCCACCGCACCGACGCTTCTCGCGCAGATCCTGGCGGCCACGGGGAAGGCCATGCCCATGAGGACGGTCGGTACGAGCATGATCGAGAGCGTCTTCACGAACCGCATGCCCATCCACTTCCAGGGAAGCAGGGCGTCCGGGGGCAGCCCCGCCATGCTTTGAAACACCGAGGTCGTGTTGTTCAGGATCGGGATCGCGAGCGCGGCCGACACCCCGATGGCCAGTTGCATCACCCCCAGCCATGCGAGCAGACGCTTTCGGGTATCGACGAAGGCAGCGATGACCAGACTGCCGAGCGCGATGCCCAGCAGAAAGGCGGTCAAGATCGTCGTGAAGGCGTGCGTCGAGTTGTCGAGGAAGAAGACGAGCGCTCGGGTCCAGAGCACCTCGAGTGCCAGAGCGCAGAAGCCCGATACACCGATGGCCCAGAGCGCCAGGCGCGCAGTCCCGGGAGGGTACGCGGCCTCCTCGCGGTCGGTCGCGCCGGCGGTCGCGACTCCGTCCGCCGGCTCACGGATCGCCAGCCGCCGGTCGATGGCGATCGCAATCCCTGCAATCAGCAGGTTCACGATTCCGGCAGCGTACGCCGATTCCTTGACGCCGATCAGCAGGATGAGGAAGAAGCCGGCAGCAAGGGCGCCGAGCACCGCGCCGAACGTGTTCACCGAGTACAGACGCCCGACGTTCCACCCGAGCGTCTCGCTCCGGCGGGCGAAGAACTTCACCATCACCGGAAGCGTCCCGCCCATCAGCGTGGCGGGGACGAGGAGCACGGCGAAGCAGAGCGCGAATCGCAGCAGGCTGATCTGGTAGTGGCTCAGCGTGAGCTGACGGGCCAGGCCGACGTAGAGCGCGGTGACGCCGGAGAGGAGGATCGGCATCAGGAAGGCAAAGACGCCCACGCCGATCTCCAGGAGGCCGTAGACCAGCAGCGGCCGACGGCCCCGGTCGACCACTCGCCCGAAGTAGAAACCGCCCAATGCCAACCCGGCAAAGAACGACGCGAGGATGGTGCTGGTCGCAAAGGCGGTGACGCCGAAGACCAGCGTGAGCATCCGCATCCACACGACTTCGTAGACGAGCGCACAGGCGCCCGACAGGAGGAACAGCGCGAGGAGGACCGAACGGGTGGCGCCCCGGTCCGAGGGGACAGTCGCCCACGCCGGCCCCGTGCCTGGCCCGGCTCGGATCGTCGAGGAATCGACGTGTTCGCTCATTGCCTCCTCATCCGTGTCGTTCCGCATGGTCGGGGCTGTGACAGAGGGTGGGTGTGTGTGGGTTCCGCCCGGGCGCCCGGCAACTATAGGTCGCCGACCCCGAAGCAGCCAGTGTGCGTCGGCCCCAATTTCGGGAGACTTTCGGGAGGCGGACTGCCTTCGGCGGTCCTGCCGGGACCACGGCGTGTCCCGTGTGACGGTCGTCACGGGCCGAATCCCGATGATCCGGTATGTAATTCGGTTGGTCCGGGAGGGCCGGACGGGAGCCCACCGACTGGAGGCGCGCAGTGCGAGTTCGACACGTCTGTGAGGTGCTGATCGTCGGTGCTGTGCTCACGGTGCCCGCCTGTGGCGCGGACACCACGAGCCCTCCCGGGTCGTCCGGCGATCCACCCGGCGACCCCACGTTTGCCGCTGCCGTGCAGCCCATCCTGACGAGGAGTTGTGCGTTTTCGGGCTGTCACGCCGGGGCGACGCCGCAGGAAGGGATGGACCTGAGCGTTGGACGCGCCTATGGGAGCCTGGTCGGCGTCGCGTCGACACAGGTACCGCGGCTGTTTCGGATTGCCGCGGGGAATCCTGATTCGAGCTACGTGGTGCTCAAGCTGGAAGGCGCCGCCGGCAGCGTGGGGGGGGTGGGAACCCGGATGCCGTTGGGTGGCGAGCTGACGAGTGCGGAACTTGCGACGATCCGCGCCTGGGTGAGCGCGGGCGCGGCCGACAACTGACACCCGTCGCGGGTGTCGCAGCGGAAAGTCGAGCATGGCCGATGGAGGTCCTGAAGCGCAGCGATTGGAGTACGCGGCGCCGTGTGGTGAGCGGCGCAGTCGCGTGTGTGTCGTTGGTGCTCCTGTGGGCCGCACCGGCCGACGGGCAGAGCCCGTCTCGCCGGGGGTTCTGGGCGTCCGGGGGCCTGGGCATGGGCTTCGGCGCCGCGCGCTGCGACGTGTGTCGCGGCAGTCGCGACGCCGGCGTCGCCGCGTCCCTCGGCGCCGGTGCCAGTGTCGGCCAGACCTTCGCATTCGGCGTGGATGGCCATGGCTGGAGCGCCGACCAGGGCACGGTGGGCCTGTCCATCGGTGCGGTGAACGCGCTCATGCTCTGGTATCCCAGTTCTCGGACGCCGTGGTACTTCAGCTTCGGCTCCGGCGTGTTCCTGTATCGTGCCGACGACGACGATCCGGACGAACCCGCCGTCACCGCCACGAGTCTCGGCATCAGGGCGGGAGTGGGGTACGACCTCGCGATCGCCGAGACGCTGGCCGTCACACCGTATTTCAACTTCATCGCCTCCGTCGCGGCGAACCTCGAAGCGGCCGGGGAGAGTCTGACCGGAGCCCGGCTCACCTTGATGCAGTTCGGCGTGGGCTTGACATACCGATGACGCGGTGGCGCGAGGTGCCGGCCGCTGCGACGAAGCACTCCAGGAGGTCGAGTATGGTTCACAGGCTACGGACCCACGCGCGTCACGGCGCACTGGTGGCGAGCGTCCTTGTCGCGGGCGTGACGTGCGGCGACTCTCCGTTTGCCGCACCGAACGATGCACCGGACGGTGTGAGCCGCGCGTTCGGAATCTGGGCACCAGGTGCCAACGACACCTGCACCCCCGAGATCCACGATCGATATGCCACCGTCGGGCCCGATCGCAAGCTGTATCCCACCTGGCACCCTCCCGTCGATCCGGAGACGGGCTGCATTTTCGGGCATGAGCATGGCCGTGATCCCCGGGGGTCCGACCTGTACTCGGATGTGGGTGCCATCCCGTTCGGCTACGCCAACGAGGTCGGTGATCTGTTTGCGCCCCATGTCGGGTACAAGATCGAATGGGAGAACGATGTGCCGATGTCCGTCGGGCTCGGAGACGTCGGGAACGTGCTGTTCCGCGTGAGCTGTGATGTCCTCGTGGCGTTGCATCAAGGCTCGGCGGGCAGTGGTGCGTTCGTGAATCCCAACCACGAGCTGCAGTACCACGCACGCTGTACCGACGGGACCGAACTGCACCTGGCGATCATCACGACGATCGGCAATGCGGGTGAGTTTCGGCGTTCGTGCGCGGGTGACGTCGCCATCGTGGTCACCGACCTCGACGGCCCCGACGGCGGCGGCCGGAGGCTCATTCCGGATCGGACCTGTGTGGAGCGGCACATCCTGGTGCCGGAGGGAGAGCGCTCGAACTTCGGTGCCGGGCTTCGAGAGAGCTGGCAGCTGTCCCAGGGCATTCGCACCGCCGACGGTCACAGCCTGGCCAGCATTGGTCCCTACTTCAACGTGTTCAATCCGAGCCGATACCACGATCCGGCGAGCCCGGATCTGGTGGGCCGCCCGATCGACCTCTGCTATGAAGTGTTGCCCGATGGCCGGCGGGCGCGTGGCGGGCTGTGTGACGAATCGACGGCCGAAGGCACGATCTCCGGCATCACGTTCGACGATCCGCGGTCCGCGTTTGACGGGGCGCGGCGCGACGTGGACATCAACTCCATTCGGCTTCGCAACGCGGAGGGCCCGCGCGTCTGGTATACCGACGCCTACGGCAAGAACGGCCGAACCGAGCCGTTCCCGGGTTCCATTCGGCAGGTCATCGCGAAGCTCAACAACGAGGCGCTCACCCCGTCAGGGCCGAGCATCGGCCGCGACCGTGATTACGGCGGCCAGGGGGTTCACTCTCCGAACTGAGTCGACTCGGAGACGTTGGGCGAACGCAGCGAGGGCCGCCCGATGTGGGCGGCCCTCGCGCGTGCAACCCACGGCCGATCTCAGCCTTCGACCACGATCAGGAACTTCGACGGTGCCCAGAATGCTTCGGGCGCCGCGATCTTCAGGCTGCCCTGTATGCGGCCCTTCTCGTCCAGGGGATCGAGCAGGTACGACGCATCCTGCCGCGAGGCGATGGTGTAGTTCTTCTGCGGGTCGGGGAGCAGGATCTCGGTTACGTCCCACTTGTTGATGGGCGTGAAGTCCTCGGTCTTGAGCGACCGGGCCGGTACGAGCGTCTCTCCCGCTTTGCCGAAGATGAACAGGATCCTGGACCCCCCCTTCTTCTCGACGATGCCGCGTTCGAGCAGTTCGTCCTTGGTTCCAACCACGTAGTACACGGTACTGGTCGCCGTCCGCAGGGTGTCGACCTCGGCGGTCAGCGTATCGACGCTCGCGGCGAGCATCACGTTCTCCGACTCCAGGGACTGGATCTGCTCGGTCATGGCCGCGATGGTCGTGCGCTGGGCGTCGAGCATCAGCTCGTAGTTGGACACGGTTTCCTCGAGCGTCGTCCGCAGGCTGTCGGTGATCCGGTTGAGTCCCCGGATCCGGCGCCGCGATTCGTCCAGCCGGGACTGCGTGTCCCCCAGGCGCGTGTTGATCACACGGATCTTGGCCAGGACGGTATCGCGCGATGCCTGGATCGGCGACTCCGCCTGCGCGAGCTGTACGCCCTCGAGCTGCACGTCGGCGATCTCGGCGTTGATGTCGCTCATCAGCTTGGCGATGCCCGCCATTTCCTGGACCAGGCTGTCGCGCTGGGCCGCAACTCCTTCCAGTTCCGCCAGGCGTGTCTCCACCTCTTGCGACGGGCCGCACGCGACTGCGGCCAGGGTGAAGCCGAGCCACGCCATTCGCGATCCGACACGGCGTGTGTACATGACTACCTCCATCTCCGTTCAGGCATTTGAATACCCCATGGGACCGGGCGGGTTCGCCGCCGCGGGCGGGACCCCGACTCCCGGAGGAAACTGCTTTGATGTACGCGGCGTCGGAAGGTGCCTGGCCCCGGCGGTTCTCAGACCGGGATCATCTTGGCAGCGACGACGGTCACGTTGTCGGTGCCGCCTCGGTCCAACGCCTCGTCGACGAGCTGCGCGCAGGCCGCCTTGACCGTCTTCGACTGTCCAAGAATCCCGGCGATGCCGTCATCCACCACGTGTTTGGTGAGACCGTCCGTGCAGAGCAGCAGGACGTCGCCGAGCTGGAGGTCGAGTACGCCGATGGCAGGGGTGTAGTCGCTGCCGATCGCGCCGGACAACACGTGATCGAGGCCGGCCTTCTTCGCTTGCTCCTCGGTCATCACACCCTCGTCCACCATCAGCTCGCTCATCGTCTGATCCTGCGTGAACTGCCGGAGACGCCCGGCGCGATAGTGATAGCCGCGACTGTCACCGACGTGCACGACGTAGGCCCGCTCGCCGATCAGGATCGCCATGGTCAGCGTCGTGGCGGGGCCCTTGCCCTTGGGAGCGTATTCCTTCACGCGCTCATCCGCTCGCGCGACGGCGCGCTCGAGCTGCTCGATGAATTCCTGCTCGGCCTCGACGGCGGTACTGTAGAAGCAACCGGTCGCCAATCCGATGTATTCGGTCAACGCCCGCACGGCCGCCCCGCTGGCCAACTGGCCGCCCGCCACACCGCCCACGCCGTCGGCGACAACGAACAGATGAGCCGTGGTGCGGCGGGATCCCTCGAGGGCTGGGATACCGTGCAGGTTCGTGTGCCGCAACTCGAGCGATCGTCCCAGTGTGGCGACCAGGAAGTGATCCTCGTTGGCTGGCCGCACATTCCCCACGTGCGAGATGCCAAACGCGTCCACTCTCCACTCCAGCGCCGATGCGTCCCCGCGCGTAGTCATCGGGCCTGGCCTCCGATCATCGCTTCGGCGAGCCACTGGAATGCCTCCTCCACCCCCGCTCCCGTCTTGGCGCTGGTCTTGAGCGCGTACCATCCACTCGCATCCAACTCGGCGAGGCGCTCGTCGCCGAGTTGCCAGGCCTCGACCAGATCGATCTTGTTCACCGCGCACACCGAGGGAACGACGCCGATCGCCTCGTCGGCGATGGACCGCAGCTCGAACACCTGGTCGAACGTGTGAACGCGCGTGCCGTCGGCGACGTAGATGATTCCCGAGGCGCCGCGCAGGTAGCTGGTCTGGATCTCCTGGTGCCCGTCTCGGCCTTCGAGATCCCACAGGAGGAGGTTGACCGTCGTATTGCCAAGCTGCACCGGCTTTCGGTCGACCTTGACGCCAACGGTCGAGTGGTACTTCTCGGAGAACTTGGAATACACGAACTGCCGCACGAGGCTCGTCTTGCCGGTGCCGAACACGCCCACCATGCAGATCTTCTTCTGGATCATCGTGACCTGCCCGGGAGCACCGTGGCCGGCTCGAGCCCGACCTCGAAGGACACACTGCGGTTCAGACGGGCTCCCTCTTGGGGGTCAGCGGCCGGGATCGGCCGGCTGAGACCCACGCCGACCGGCTCCAACGCGTCACCGCGTACCCCACGGGCAATGAGTGCGGCCCGGACGCCGTCTGCCCGATCCCGACTCAATTCGCGGTTGGCCTCGGCCGCACCGGTCGAGTCGGAACGGCCGACCAGTCGGAGCGTGGCACGATACCCGATGTGGGTCGCCTCGGCTTCGAGCCGCATGAACGCGGTCGCTACCTCGGCGGCAACCGGGCCCTGCGGCGACGACAGGGAAGCGACGCCTGGGGCAAACAGGAGCCGCCGTTCCTCGATCTGCCGGCGAAGTCCCACGATCGCGTCGGGGAACCGCGGCGTTACCTCCCCGGCATCGATGACGCCCACCCCAGGAACCGAGACCGCCATGGCCCGAGTGATCCAGGTGGCTGGCGCGGATCCCGTGACGATCAGGGTGTCGCCGGCGAGCGTGAAACGGATGCCGTCGGGTGGGAGCAGCCGCGCGGCCGTTCGGGCCATCACGATCTGCGGTTCGAGCGAAACGTAGGGTTCCCACGCGAACGTGACGCGCTCCGGATCAATGCCGGCCGTGGCGACGACCTCGCGGACGTCGGCCGCGATCGGGTCCCGGAGGCCGGCGATATAGGAGCGGCGCAGTCCACGATCGGCTTCCAGTACCACGATTCCCGGTTGCTGCGCGAGGGCATGCACCGCTGTTCGCCAGCGCCACGTGGACCACGCGAACCACGCGACGAGCAGCAGCACCACAAGCCCCGCGACGCCCCACGCGATGCGCGGCCCCCACCGGGGACCGGTCTTGCGGTCCGTTGCGACAACCGTTTCAAGTCGCTCCTCGAGCAGGGGCACCACTCGCGCAAACGGCGTCGTGTCACCGTCGAATTGTCGGAGCGGATCGGCAAGCTCGAGATGCACGACCTCGAGAGTTTCCTTCATCCGCTCGACGAGATCGTCCGGCGGCTGGCCGCGGACCGCCACCGCGAGGTGGGCCCGGGGACCATGCTCGACCAGGACGGTGATGTCGTCGGAAATGAACGTCCGAAGTCCTCCTTGCTCGCGGCTCCGGAAACCGTCGCGCACGAAGTCCCGGATCGCCGTCATCATGCTGGAAACCACGTCGGCGTCCGCGGTGACGGGATCGGACACCTCGGCGTGAGCCAGGAGGATACCGGTTTCGGCATGGACGAGCAGCGCTTGCTCCACCCGGTAGACCAGCGCGTGACGGATGACGATCTTGGCGTACGGCTCGCCCGTCCGCCACGATTCGAGGCGCCAGCGGATGCCCCGGGGTGAAAGGCTGTGCTCGATGGCCTGGTTGATCGCGTTGACGATTCCGGCCATCGTGTCGGCGATGGACTTGCGGATGGCCGGACCGAGAATCGGATAGATGGCGCTGGCGATCTGCTCGGGGCGTCGCCGCACCGATTCCTGAATCGCCCCTTCCATGGTGGGAGCGAGCGACCGAGCGAGTTTGTCGTCCCTGGTCGCGCGCAGCGCCACGGCTTCGGGAAGGTGCTCCGCGATCTCCTCGGCTGTGAGCCCCGCGGCCTCCAGCCGTCGCCGGAGCTCCTCGAGTTCCTGGCGTTCCGGCCCGACCAGGAGGGTGCGCAGCGTATCGAAGGCGTGCGGTGCCCCCCCCGCGTCTCCGTCTGTCGCCGTCGTCGGGATACGGTCGCTCACGGTCGGCCTACTGGTCAGGCGGTGCCTGCAGGTCTTCGGAGAGACGCACGGCCATGTCCGAAAAGAGCCCCACCAACGAGGCGAGATCGGCCTTCTCCCCACGAAGCTCCAGCACGACGCGATCCAGACGTTCCGACAGGGCATTCAGCTCGGTCGCGACCGTCCGCGTGTGCTCCAGGAGCTGGCTTCGGAGGTCCGCATCGGCCGCGCCGGTCGCCTCATCGAGCTTTCCGAGACGCCTATCGACCTGCTTGAGACCGCGGGTCACGTCCTGCTTCACTGCCTTGAGATCTTCGGCCCGCTTGGCACGCTCCGCCTTGAGGGACTCGATGAGCCCGTGGATTTCCTTCTGGATTGACGCCGCGAGTCCCTGGACCTGTTTGTCGATGTCGGTGCGGAGGGCGGCCTGCTCGCGATGCAGCCGTTCCTCAATCCGGGCCATGCGAGCCTCGACCGCGCGCATGTGTCCGCCGAACAGGATGTCGCGTACGCGGTCAAGGCTTTCCGGTGTTTCGCCCGTCGCGGCCGGCCCGTCTCCTCGCGACGCCTTCTTGCGGGTGCTCTTGGCTTGCCCCATCGCTCCTCGATCCGTGCCCAGCCATGATGTGGAGGTCCGGGGAGTATGCGCGCCACCGGGGAGGGGGTCAAGCGGGCTGGCAACGCCTGGCACGGTGTGCCAGGCGTTGCTGGCCGCAGCCCGGGTGGCGGCGCGACCTTAGAAGTTGTATTCCAGGCCCGCCGTCCACGCCAGCGAGGGTCGCAGGCCACCGGTGTTGAGCGGGAACAGCGCATTCGCGACGATGCGCAGCCCGCCACTCGTCACGAACTTCATGCCCACCGAGCCGTTGATGATGTCGTCCCGCCGATTGGGGATGTTGGTGAGTTCCACTGTGCGCCGAAAGGGGACGTCGATGGTGACCGGATCCGGCACCGTGAGACGCGATTCGCCCGCCTGCATCTCGGAAATGACCTCCACTGCCAAGGCCGCCCAATCGGAGAGCATGTGGTCGAACCCGAGGGTGGCAAGCAGCGCGTCGTTCTGGAGGTCGCCCTCTCGGTACACGTACCCCACATTGGCGTGCGGCGCGAACGCGCCGAACTGGGCGGACACGACGCCCAGCCCGCGGACGGACGTCCGGCCCGAACCCAGCAGGTCGACCTCACTGCCGGTGGCAAAGCGCGCGTCGCCCAGAATGGCGAACGCCGCTGTCTGTGACTGCCCCAGACGGATCTTGATCCGGGCCGCGACGTCGCCGAGCCCCGTGGCCGAGCCCTCGACGAACCGTGATGCGGACAGCTCCGCACTGGTCGGCGTCCCGGCGAAGAAATGGGTCGCCTGCGGTCCGCCGAACGGGACGACCTGTGCGATGCTGGTGCCGCGCAGCGATGTGGAGATGATGGGAACCGCCACACTGACGTCCACCCAGTCGAGGAGCCCGTAGCTGAGCAGGAAGACGGTGGACGTCACGTCGACGTTGAGGTCGAGCGTGAGCGCAATCACGTCGTTCTCGAGGGTCGGAATGCCCATCAGCGAACAGTCTCCAGCGGCGACCGAATCGCATCCCGCAAAATCCACGTCTTCGTGCGTGAAGTTGAGTTGGACGTTGTCGAGCGGCACGCCCCGGACCGACTTGAACTTGAACACGTTCACGCTGGCACCGACCAGGACTCGGCCGCGTCCCAAGGTCTGTGCCCGCTCGGCGAACACGGGCCCCGGCGAGGTGGAGGTCGCCACCGGTGCGCCACCCTCGAACCGGAAGGTGTGGCCGCTGCTCGTGGCACTGATGGGTAGGTTCGTGATGTTCGAGGCGATGGCCGTGGTCAGGAACGAGATGAGCGTGGCGTTGCTCTCCACCGCGGAAGGCACGAAGTGCGTGCCGTGCACCTGAATCGACGCCGGGTTGCTCGGGTCGGCCGAGCCGGCCAGGAACAACGGATCTCCGTCGGATCCGAAGATGAACAGCTCGTTGATCCGGTCACGGAGGCCCTGGCTCGACGCGGGGGCGGCGACCATTGTCAGGGTGAACAGCAGCACTACCAGACGTGTCATGATTCCTCCGGGAGGGTGAGAAGAACCGGCACAGACGGACCGCGACTCCGGAGCGTGTGCTGTCAGTCGATCCACACGAGGCGCCACCCCTGCGTTCCCCGCTGAAAGTGCGCCGTGAACGTCGACGTCCTCCGCTCCGGACGGTCGGTTCGGTATTCGTAAGTGGCGGCAACGCTCACCTGCGCGGTGTTGCCGTTGACCTGTACGTCGAGAATCTGAAATGCTACCGAGAGATCACGGGCTAGGTCGAACAGTGAGCGCCAACCGCTCTCCTGCTCCCTGGTCATGTCGGGGTACACCCGCTTGAGACGTGCGAGGTCGCCGGACTCAACGGCGGAGCGGTAGTCCTCGATCACCGTCTCGATCTCGACCCGGGGATCGGTGACCGAGGTCGGGGCGGTCGGTGCCTCGACGGTGACGGTCGCGCTCGCAGTCGCCTCTCCGCTGGAGGCCGAGACGGTGGCAGTGCCGGCGGCGTGTCCCGTGACGAGGCCAGCAGAAGAAACCGACGCCACACCGACGTTGGAGGAGCGCCACCCCACGGGCCGATCGGCGAGCGCGGCACCCGCGGCGTCGCGGGCGGTGGCGCTGAACTGTGCGGTGCCGCCGACGACGATGGAGGTACTCGTGGGGGCGATCTCCAGTCTCGCCACCGCGACCGGCGTTACCGTCACTTCGGCCACCCCTGAGCGGGCGCCGCTTCGGGCGACGATCCGCGCCGAGCCGGCAGCGAGGGCGCGTACCACTCCCGCTGAGGAGACCGACGCGACATTGGGTGCGTCAGACGACCAGCTGATCGCAATGTCGGACATCAGGCGACCGTTCTGGTCGATGCCGCTGGGGATGAGCTGCACGCTGGTGCCCGGGCTCAGCGCCACGGTGCCCGGTGCCACGCGGAGGGTTGTGAGGCGAGCTGGCGCTGGAGGGGTCACGTGCGCGGTCGGCGACGGCGCGGCGGCGACGGTGACGACTACGGACGCGCTGGCTCCGCCGCTGCGGACCGTGACCTGGGTCGTCCCTGGAGCTGCAGCCGACACGATTCCCTCGGGCGTGACCGCCGCCACGCCGGCGTCGGCGCTGACCCACTGCAGGCCGGCCGACGGGACCACTGCGCCCGTGCTGTCCCGCGGGGTGGCGGACAACGCCGTGGTCTCGCCGACCATCATCGAGGCCGACAGCGGACGGACGTCGAGGGTCGACACCGACCGTGGAGCAGGGGCAGCAGGCGGTGGTGCGGCGTTGGCCCGGCTTGTGGCGCCCGGGACATCGGAGCCGCGGTTCAACAGAAGCCACCCGCCGACCACGCCAACCAGCACGACGGGAAGGGCCCACAGCAGCGACCGCCATCGGAACCTGGCAGCGGGCCCGGTTGCCACCGACGGCGTGGCTGCTGCCGCGCGCGGAACCGAGGCCGGCGGTGGCGGGCTCAAGGGTGCGCTCAGCGGGACCGGGCTCCCCGGTGTGCGGAACTTCTCGAGCAGCTCGTTGGCGGAGCCACTCCGGGCTAGGGTGAGCATGTGCGTGCGCACGATCCCGCTCTGGCTGTCGGAGACGACGCCGATGGCTGCCACGGCCTCTTCGATGCTCGGCCACCGCTGTGCCGGCTCCTTGGCCAGCATGCGCATCACGGCGGTCCCGAGTTCGGGAGGACACTCGGGCCGTCGCGTGAGGATGGGAGGTGGGTCGGTGTGACAATGATCGTACATCAGGTTGATCATGGTGCCGCCGTCGAACGGCTGACGCCCCGTGATCATCTCGTACGCCACCACGCCGAGCGAATACTGGTCTGCCGCGCCGGTGATCTGCCGGCCGGCGCACTGCTCCGGACTCATGTACGCGGGCGTCCCCACGACGCCCCCCGTCATGGTGAGCGCCCGCTGTTCGGCCACCTTCGCAATGCCAAAATCGGTGACCACGACCCAGCCGTCATCGTCCAGCATGATGTTGGCCGGTTTGACGTCGCGGTGCACGACGCCCTTGCGATGGGCATAGCCCAGGGCACTTCCCACCTGATGCAGGATGGTCTGCACCACCGGTACCGGCATCGGTCCGACTTCGCCGATCACGGACTCCAGAGAGCGACCGGGCACGTACTTCATGACGAAGTACACGATGTCCTCGCTCTCCTTGACCGCGTAGACCGGGATGATGTGGGGATGGCTCAAGGAGGCCGCCGTGCGCGCCTCGCGCTTGAACCGATCCTGAATGCCCGCATCCATCAACGTGAGGGCGGGCGTCATCACCTTGATGGCCACCTTGCGATCGAGCGCGATGTCGTGCGCCAGGAAGACGACCGACATGCCGCCCCGTCCGATCTCCCCCAGAATCTCGTATTCGCCGAGCGTGACGGCGCGCAGGGTGTCGAGGAGTCGCCGCTCGCTGACGGAGATGGTTTCGTCGCTGGGTCGGCGCAACTGGGTGGTGGGCTCGCTACTCGGATCGTTGGCCACCTGCCGACCGCACCGCGAGCAGTAGAGTGATCCCGCCGTCACCGCCGTGCCGCACGCGCTGCACGTGCTCATCGGTTCCTCCCGCCGGTCCGGGTAGGCACCAGCCGGGACATCAGTGGTGGGCCACCATGTACGCGATCCCCGGCGCGACAGTGTGTCGCCACGCTTCTTCCACCTCGGGGGTGCACTCGGGATCGTGCTCGCGCACCGTCTCGACCAGGCTGTCGACGAAAGCCTGGTAGTGCTGCGGATGAACGTTGAGGTCGCGCCGGCTATGGCGTTCGGCAAGACGACTGAGCACGGTGGGCTCGTTCTCGGGATGGCCCGGGAAGATGAGCAGCAGCCCGAGGGCGTGTCGCAACAGATCGTGCTGACGGCGGAAGTCGGTCTTCGCGAACATCGGCTCGACGTCCGGGCAATTCTTGAAGAAGTTGCGGTAGAAACACAGGAAGAAGTCTGGCGCGGCACAGCAGCGGTCGTAGCTCCCTCGTGCCATCTGCATGGCGCGCTTCAAGCGGTTGGACACGGCCGGGGAGGATGAGGCCTTGGAGGACACCGGATGCCGCCAGCAGTAAAGCCGACTAATACTATCGGATTTTCCCGCCGCCTGTCCAGTCAGGCCACGGCAGTGGCTTGGGGACCTCATTCCACATACCTTTGCGGTATGGATAGTTACCGTAGTATCGGCCGGGAGAGGCTGGATGGCGTCGCGGGTCCCAACTCGGAGGTGCGGGGCCGATGACGTCAGCCGTGAGCCCCGAGTTCCTAGCGCTCCAGGAAGTCGTCGCCGGCCGCTACTCGATCGAGCGGGAGCTCGGCCGTGGAGGCATGGGGATCGTGTTGCTGGCGCGTGACGTGGCGCTGGATCGCCTCGTGGCGATCAAGCTCTTGCCCCCGGCCCTCGCCGAATCGCGCGAGCGGCGGGAGCGCTTCCTGCGCGAAGCCCGAACCGCGGCAGGCCTGTCGCACCCCCACATCGTGCCGATCCATGCGGTCGAGGAGCACGGCGGTCTGGTGTTCTTCGTTATGGGCTTCGTGGACGGGGAGACGCTGCGGGAGCGTGTCGAGCGCGTCGGTCCCGTGTCGCCTCGCGAAGTGATGCGCATGGTGCAGGAGGTGGCCTGGGCCCTCTCGTACGCGCATCAGCGAGGTGTGGTCCACCGCGACGTGAAGCCTGAGAACATCATGCTGGAACGGGACACGGGGCGCGCGCTCGTCACCGACTTCGGCATCGCGCAGGTGGGTGAGACTTCGGAACATCCCGGGCACGTCGTGGGGACTGCTCGCTATCTGAGTCCGGAACAGGCGGCCGGCGAGCAGGTGGATGGGAGGAGTGACCTCTACTCGCTCGGCGCCACGGCGTTCTTCGCGCTCACGGGGCGGGCGCCATTCGAGGCGGCCAATGCGCCGGCGCTGTTGGCCAAACACGTGACGGAGCCCGCGCCACCGGTCACTCAGTTTCGGACGGGGGTGCCCGAGAAGCTCTCGGGAGTCATCGCGCGCTGCTTGGCGAAGGCACCGGATGGCCGCTTCCCAAGCGGCGAGAAGCTCGCCGAGGCCATCGGCGAGCTGCGGGGTCGTGAGCTGCGAGCTCCGCCGCTGGTTCGCGGGTTCCTCCGGAATGCCGAAGTCACGACGGCGGTGTTCTTCACGGCCGCGCTCGTGTCGCAAGGTGCCAACGACGTGTCGGGATTCCTGAATTTCATCCTGATTGCGTTGTTCGTGCAGTTGGTGGCGGTGGCACGGCGGTTGTTGCGCGTCGGCTACTCGTTCGACGACATCCGGGCCGCGCTCCTGGCCGAAGCCCGGGCGCTCGAGGAAGAGGCGGAGGCGGCTGGCTCCGGGAGGTTCATGCGGCGCGTCAACGGCGTGTGGAATCGTCTCTGGGCGGGATGGATGGGACGCCAGTTCTTTCGGTTGGCGGGGGTGCGGCTCAAACGTCCCGCGCGGCCTGCCCTCCCGTCGGCGGACGCCACCGAGCTGGTGCTCGGTCGCGCAGCAGTCGACGTGTTCGAGGCGCTCCCCGGTCCCGTCCGCCAGCAGCTCGCCGATGCGCCCGACGTGATTCGGCGGCTGGAGCGGGATGCCGAGGCACTGCGACGCCGCGGCGACACCGGCGAACGGCTTCAGACGGCGGTCGCCGCCCTCGAAACCATGCGGCTCGGGATGCTCCGCATGCGGGCAGGCGGCGCCACCATGGATGATCTCACGGAAGATCTGGAGCGCGCGCGCGAGATCGCCGACCGGATCGACGCAGAGTTGCAGGCCCGACGCGAAGTGAAGGAACTGCTGGCGCGCTGAGGGAAGGGACGTGCGGGACCGTCAGGCGAGCTTTCGGATGCGCCCCAGGGCGGCGCACCACTCCGCATCCTCGCGTTCGTCGAGGGGCGCCGAACCGAACGTCGTGGTCTCCGGCCATCCAACGACCATGCGCCCACCCTCGTCATACACACCCACGACGCCGTCCGGGAAGCGGCGGATCGTGAACCGTCGGGCACCGCATTGGATCACCTTCTCTTCGACCATGGCGCGCAGTCGTGATTGACTGCACTCAAGCTAGACGGGTGCTACGCGGGGGGCCAGCCCACTACGGGGCTCACTTGGGGTGTCTCGCCACGCTATACTGGTATCGATATCCTTTCCATGCTCGAACGAAGGAAGGAGTGCGACGATGACGCGCATCACGTGGGCGACCGTGGCAGCGCTGACTGCCATCGGACTGACGCGCACCACTCCCGCGGCAGCCCAGGAGGCCCCCGTGCCGCTTGCGGTCGGGACCGCCGCACCGGATTTCAGTATTCCGGGGGCCACCCGCTACGGCGTGCTGCGGGAGCCCATCACGCTGAGCGAATTTCGGGGGAAGACCGTCGTGTTGGCGTTCTTCTTCCGCGCGCGGACCGGTGGCTGAACGGCCCAAATGAACGCGTACCGTGATCAGTACGCGCAACTGTTCCGCAACGGCCGCGACATCGTGTTGGTCGCGGTGAGCACCGACACTCCGGAGGCGCTGGCCTCCTGGGCCAGCGATGAGGAGTATCCGTTCCTGTTCGGTAGTGATGCGGGCGCGCGGGTCGGGCGCCAGTATGGCGCCTTCATCCAGCGGCCGAGTGGACCGCTCGACAACCGCACCCTGTTCGTGATCGATCCGGACGGCACCATCGCCTACGTCGCCGCCCCGTTTCGAGAGATCGATCCGACAGCCTACGAGGAGCTGGGGGTCGCGATCGATCGCGTCGCCCCGCCGCGTGACGCGTCGGAGGGACACTAATCGATCCGTGAGGGAGACGGGACGTTGTCGGGCCCGGTCACCGTGGCCGGGCCCGACGGCGTTGTGCGGTGAGTCTTGGACGGTCAGCGCTCGACGATGCGCTCCAGTGCTCCGACAAGGTCCTGATCCGCTCCGACGCCCGTGTACGCCACGGTCCCCGCTGCATCGAGGATGACCACGTACGAGGTCGTCGGGGCCTTGAACGCGCGCGTGGCCCGTCCCCGCTGGTCCCACAGGTGTCGGAACGGCGAAGGATGGCGCTCGAGGTGTCGTCGAATCGACCGCTGACTCTGGTTCACCGCGACCCCCATCACGAGAAACGTCACCCGGTCCCCGAACTGGCGATGCGCCTCCCGGATGGTCGGCTCCAACTTCTCGCACACCGGACACCACGTGGCCCAGAACTCGATCAGGACCGGTCCCGTGCCCATCACGTCTCCTAGATCGACGGAGTTGCCGTCGAGATCCTCCACCGTGACGGCCGGCACGGTGGTGCCGACCGGGAGGCCGACCGCGTTCTCGGCCTGCGCGCGCGCCGTGCCGGGAACGGACAGCGCCACCAGGCCGAGCAACAGCAATCCGAGTCCCGACCCGAGTCGACACATCACAGCACCAGTCCCATTTGAATGAAGTAGTACTCCGCCATGGCCAGCATCACGATGCCCGCCGCCTTCTTGATCCACACCATCCAGCCACCGGACCTGGGAAGTGCGGCCAGGAAGCCCGACGACAATCCCACGACGACGAGCAGCGCGGTCATTCCCAACGAAAACACGAACAGGTACACGAACCCAAATGCGGCGCTCCGTGTGGTCGCCACCCAGGTGAGCACGACGGCGAATGCCGGCGCACCGCACGGGGCGGCGACGATGCCCGAGGTCGCGCCCAGCAGGAAGACCGCGGGATACGATCCGCCGCCCAGCCCGCCCGCCCAGGCCACGAGCCGCTGCGGCGCCGCGACGGGAATCACGTCCAACATTGCTAGCGCGAAAACCAAGAGAAGGTTCCCGATCGCGAACCGCGCCCAGGGGCTCGAGGCGACCGTGCCGAACAGCGATCCGCTCAATCCGGCGAGCATGCCGAGCAGCGCATACAGCAGGGCGAGGCCGGACACGTAGGTCAGCGTGAGGCCGGCGATGCGGCCTCGTGAGCGCTCCGGCCCGCTGCTCGCCGCCAGAATGCCGGCCGTGATCGGGATCATGGGATAGATGCACGGCGTGAGGCTCGTGAGAACCCCGGCCCCGAACAGTGTCGCCAGGGCGACGAGGGGATTGTGCTCGAGCGAGTCGGCAAGCCCCGACTGCGCGAGCGCGGTGACCAGTGAGAACGGGATATCCGGCATCGATGGCGTATCCGTGTGCCTCCGTGGCTCGGAACATAGCGGGGCTCAACGGCCGTGCCAGTCGGGCACCCCCCATCCCCCGGTTGCCGAAGTCGGTCCGCCGATGAAGATTGCGCGGCGCCGAGCCGTGGCCCACGCACCCCGAGACCTGTCCGGAGCGCGCCTGATGAGTGGTCAGAAGCTTCCGCCGACCGCCTACCAGCTCGAGGAGGGGCAGGAGTACGTCCCGTACACCTACGGGATGACGCTGCCCGAGTTCACGCTCAAAGCCGCGATCGCCGGCATCCTGCTCGGCATCGTCTTCGGGGCGGCGAATACCTATCTCGGACTGAAGGCGGGTCTCACCATCAGCACGTCGATTCCGGTCGCGGTGCTGACGGTGGTGGCGTTCCGGTTGCTCCAGGCCTTCGGGATGCGTCACAGCATCCTCGAGAGCAACATGTCGCAGACGATCGGGTCGGCGAGCTCGTCGGTGGCCTCGGGCGTGCTGTTCACGATCCCGGCGCTGTTCATCTGGGGCATGAGCCCGGCCTGGCGCCAGATCACGCTGCTCGCGATGGCGGGCGGGCTGATCGGCGTGCTGTTCATGATCCCGCTGCGCCGCTTCCTCATCCGCGCGAGCACGGCAAGCTGCCGTATCCCGAGGGGACGGCGTGCGCCGAGGTGCTGGTGGCGGCGGACGCCGGCGGCAAGCAGGCGGCCGGCGTGTTCTGGGGACTCGGGGTGGGCATGCTGTTCAAGCTCATCACCGACGGCTTCAAGCTGGTGCAGGGCACATTTCAACTGGCGCTCGGGTTCAAGGCCAATCTGGCGATCTCCGTGTCCCCGCCGCTCATCGGGGTTGGCTACATCCTGGGGATGCGGATCGCCACCGTGATGGTGGCGGGCGGGGCGCTGTCGGCGTTCGTGATCATCCCGCTGATCAACCTGTGGGGCGGGGGGCTCACCGAGCCGCTGTTCCCGGAGACCGAGAAGCTCATTCGCGACATGTCGGCCGGCGAGATCTGGCACCGCTACGTGCGCTACATCGGGGCGGGCGCGGTCGCGACCGGCGGGATCATCACGCTGATCAAGTCGATTCCCACGATGATCGAGTCGTTTCGCATCGGTCTCGGGCAGCTCTCCGCGGGACTCGACTCGGCGCGCGAGCGCACCGATCTCGATCTCTCGTTCCGCACCGTCGGCGTGGTGCTGGCGGCAGTGCTCCTGCTCCTCACCCTGACGCCGGGGGTGCTGGGATATCTCGACTCGGTGACGGTGCGGGGCGTCGCGTCGATCCTCATTGCCCTGTTCGCGTTCTTCTTCGTGACCGTCAGCTCCCGGATCGTGGGCCTCGTCGGCGTGACGTCGAACCCCACGTCGGGGATGACGATTGCCACGTTGCTGGGCACGAGCTTCGTGTTCTTCCTGTTCGGCTGGACCGACATGGCCGGCAAGGCGACGGCGCTGATGGTGGGCACGGCGGTCTGCATCGCCGCGTCCATCGCGGGCGACACGTCGCAGGACCTGAAGACCGGGTTCGTGCTCGGCGCCACGCCGCGACTGCAGCAGATCGGGGAGCTGATCGGCGTGGTGACCTCGGCGGGGGCGGTGTGCCTCGTGGTGACGATGCTGCACCAGAACGTTCCCGGCGGCCTCGGTGGGGCGGAGCTGCCGGCGCCGCAGGCCGTGCTCATGAAGCTCGTCATCGACGGGGTGCTCGATCAGAGCCTGCCGTGGGCGCTGATCTTCATCGGCGTCGGGATCGGTCTGGTCGCCTCGATGTTTCGCATTCCGGTGCTGGCGTTCGCCGTGGGCGTGTACCTGCCGCTCTCGACCATGGCTGCCGTGTTCCTGGGCGGGCTGCTGCGGTTCATCCTGACGCGACGCCAGGCGCCCGAAGAAGCCGAACGTCGGCGTGAGGAGGGCGTGCTGTTCGGGTCGGGGCTGGTGGGGGGCGGCGGGCTCACCGGCGTGGTCCTGGCCATGTGGGTGGGGGCGCGTGGCGGGCGACCGATCGAAGGGTTCCCCCTGGCGCTGTCCCCCGCCGGGCAGCAGGTGCTCGCATTGGCCACGATCGCCGCGATGCTCGCCTGGCTGGTGTGGCACGTGAAGCGCCGGCGCGTCGCGGGCTGACGTCGCGGGTCGGGTGTCCCCCCTCGTCGTCGGGCTGGCGTCGCTGGTGGTCGCGACCGGTGCGACCCTCCAGGGGTCCGTCGGATTCGGGCTGGGGTTGTTCTCGGTTCCCATCCTTCTGCTCATCGAGCCGCGCTTCGTGCCCGGTCCGCTGCTCTTCGCTTCGATCGGCCTGACACTGCTGCTCACGCATCGCGACCGTCGCGGCGTGCGGGTCGCCGATCTCAAGTGGGCGCTGTCGGGGCGGGTGGTGGGAATCGCGGTGGCGGCGGCGGCACTGGTCGTCGTGCCCCAACCGCGGCTCGCGATCCTCTTCGGCGCACTCGTCTTGCTGGCGGTTGGCCTGAGTGCGACCGGACTGCACCTGCCGGTTCGGCCGGGAACGCTGTTCGGCGCCGGGATCCTGTCGGGATTCATGGGCACGGCCGTCTCGATCGGCGGGCCGCCGATGGCGCTGCTCTACCAGCGCCAGTCGGGACCCCAGGTGCGCGGCACGCTATCGGCGTATTTCGTGATCGGGGTGTCGCTGTCGCTCATCGGCCTCAACCTGGTGGGGCGCTTCGGCGTCGAGGAGTTCCTACTCGCATTGGCGCTCTTGCCGGGGATAGGGGTAGGCTTCGTGGCCTCCCGACATACCGCGAGGCTGCTGAACGTCGCCTCACTCCGGACAGCGATCCTGATCGTCTCGGCGGTGTCGGCCCTGGTCGTGCTGCTGAGGGCGCTGCTCTGAACGCTACCTCGGGTCGTCGAGCGGCGGTTCCTTGGCGGTGGGTTCGGGCTGTGATGGCCGCGGTGCGCGAACCCACAGCGCGAGCGCGACGAAATCGTAGCCCGCATGGGCCACCACAGGCGCCCAGATCCCACCCGACAGCACGGCGAGCACCCCGAGGTACACCCCGATCAGTGCGGCCAGGGCAGCGTACGTCGGGGTGACGAGATGGGCGAGCCCGAACGCGACACTGGCCACTGCGATCCCGACCCAGATCCCGGCGATGTCGCCTACCCCCAGCTGAATCAGGCCGCGGAACAGCGCTTCCTCACCCACGCCCGCTGCGACGGCGATGAGCGCCAGTTCCGGAAGGGTACACGTGCGGAACAGCGGCAGGAGGTGTTCGTCCACTTCGGACACGAGTCGCCGGAATGGCGGAAACGTCGACCGAGTAACCCACCACAGCAATCCGAGAAGCGGCGCGATCGCTATGGTCCCCGCCACGAGACCGGCGACCGACGGCGTGAGCGCGGCCCCGACTGGTACTCGCCACAGCCACCCCAGCGCGAGGGCGAGCACCAGGAGCGCCGTCTCGACGCCAATGGCCACGAGGGCAAAGCGATGACCGGTCACGCGGGCGTGTCCCCGTCGAGGCTTGCGTTGGAAAGGACGGCGCGCACTATACCTGGCAGAGGACCTCTCGACTCTGGAGGAGCACCCATGCTTCGCTCGACGGTTGGTGCCGCGGTGTGCGGCGCGTTTGTGCTCGTCACCCCTGCGCGAGCCCAAGAAGCTCCGCCGGCCCCGGCGCCGGATCCCCTCCCGCTGTTTGCATCCCACGACCTCGTCGAACTCACCATCGAAGCACCGCTCAAGTCGTTGCTCCGCCAGCGAGATCGAGACGAGCGAGAGTCGTTCGACGGCACACTACGCTACGTCGGGAGCGACGGTGCCACCGTTACGCTCGACCTCACGCTCCGCACGCGCGGTCGATTCCGACTCAATCGTCGCACCTGCAACTTTCCGCCCCTGCGTCTGAACTTCAAGACGTCGCAGGTGGGTGAGACGCTGTTCGCCGGTCAGGACAGACTCAAACTCGTGACGCATTGCCAGGACCGACGGGATGAGTACGAGCAGTACGTCCTTCAGGAGTACCTCGTCTACCGGACCTACAACCTGCTCACCGACCTGAGCTTTCGGGTCCGGCTGGCACGCATCACGTACATCGATCTGGAGCAGTCCCGGGATCCGCTCGTGAAGTACGGCTTTCTCATCGAAGACGACGCCGCGATGGCTGCCCGCAGCGGATGGGAGGTGCTGGAGGTCCCACAGGTGCCGCCGAGTCAGATGAGACAGGATCAACTCGCGCTGTTCGAGGTGTTCCAGTTCATGATGGGCAACACCGATTGGGTTCCTCACCGAGCCCGACCGCGGCATATGCTGTCACAATGTCGTCATCGTCGGGTCGATGTCCGAGCCGGCCATTCCCGTCCCGTACGACTTCGACTGGTCCGGGGTGGTGTCGGCCCGCTATGCGACGCCGGACCCCAAGCTCGGGATCCGCAACGTGCGGGACCGGCGGTTCTGGGGCATCTGCCGGCCACGAGCCGAACTCGATGCCGTCTTCCCCCTGTTTCAAGAGCAGCGGGAGGCCATCTATGCGCTGCATCGCTCGCAACAAGGCCTGGACCCGAAACGTCTGGAGAAGACGCTCGAGTACTTCGACGAGTTCTACGAGATCATCGGGGACGAGGGGAAAGTGAGGCGCGAGATGGAGCGCCAGTGTCGGCCGGCGTGACGCGCCCGGGTCCCCGATGACGGAGCGGACGATCCGACTCACCGGCTGGAAAGCCCTGGTCGCCCTGGCGGTGCTTGCCGGGTTCCTCGGATACCGCTCCTACGCGATGCGTGCCACGCTCGCCACCGAGGCGGCAGACGAGCTGCGTCTGTGGCTGGGCGCCGAGTATCAGGCGGCGGGACTCCCCGCACTGGAGCGCGCGCTGGCTGCCGGTGACCGCGCGGCGGCGGAGCGCAGCGCCACCGAGATCCTCGCCCGTGATCGCATTGCCTTCGTCGATCTCCGGGCTCGCGGCACGCCGGATGACGTCGTGGTACGGGCGGAGATCGCTGTCGACGGCCGCCCACCCCCCGTGGGCGCCGCCGTTCGTTACTTCCGGATGCAGTACTCGGCGGTGACCGGGTGGCGGCTCGCGCGGGAGACCACTGCCGTGAGCTACTATCTGCGGATCTTCTGATAAGTGGCTGGTGGCTCCCGGCTACTTGCAGGGGAGAAACCGGACCGTCGTCTCCATGTCCTCCAGCACCCGGGCCAGCGCGTTCGCGGTCTCCTGAACCTCCTGCTCGGTCGTGGCCGCTGAGAGGGAAAACCGGACCGAACAGTGTACGTCCTCGGCAGGGAGCCCCATCGCGATGAGGACATGCGTCGGCTCGGGCGATCCCGACTTGCACGCCGAGCCGGACGAGAGCGAGATGCCGTGCTGATCGAGGGCCACGACGAGCGACTCGCCACGGAGGCCCGGCAGGGTGAGGTTGAGCGTGTTGGGAAGGCGCTTCTGCGGGTGGCCGTTGACGGTGGCCTGGGGCACCAGCGTCTGGACGCGGCGCTGGAGCTCGTCGCGCAGCCGCCGCACCTCGTCCTGAGTGCCGAGGGCCTCGAGCGCCAGCTCCGCCGCCCGTCCCATGCCGACGATTGCCGCGACGTTCTCGGTCCCTGCCCGCAGGCCGCGCTCCTGCTTTCCCCCGTGCACCAGGGGGGAGAGTTCCACCCCGCGCCTCACGTACAGCGCGCCGACGCCCTTGGGGCCGTGGAACTTGTGGCCGGATAGCGTGAGGAGATCTACGTTCGTCGCGCCCACGTCGATCGGCAGCTTGCCGGCGGCCTGGACGGCGTCGGTGTGGAACAGCGCGCCGTGCTCGTGCGCGACGGCACACAGCTGACGTATCGGCTGGATCGTCCCCACCTCGTTGTTCGCCATCATCACCGACACCAGGGCCGTCTCGGGCGTCAGCGCGCGGCGGAGCGCCTCCGGCGACACGAGTCCGTGTCTGTCTACGTCGAGGTAGGTGACGGCGAAACCGAGGCCCTCCAGGAAGCGACACGACTCGAGCACGGCAGGATGCTCGACGGCGCTGGTGATGAGGTGTCGCCTGCGGCCGCCGGCCGCAAAGGCTACGCCCTTCAATGCCAGATTGTCGGCTTCCGACCCGCCGCCCGTGAACACGATCCGCCGTGGTCGGGCATTGACCAGCCGAGCGACGCGACGACGTGCGTCCTCGACGGCCTCGCGCGCCTCCCGTCCGGTCCCGTGAATCGACGACGGGTTCCCCATCGCCGACTCGAGGTACGGCGCCATCGCTTCCCGAACCTCATCGGCCATCCGCGTGGTGGCGTTGTTGTCGAGATAGATCCGGCGTCTCGGGCGCACAGGCTGCGACGGAGCCGCGAGCACGACGGGACCGCACGTGGCCGCCTGCCCGCGCGGCTGCTGCCCGTTCCCCGCGCCCGACTGCACTTTGATCACGTCACACAGGAGGGCCTTGTAGACGGGAAAGCCCGAGATCTCGTCGGCGTTGCCCAGGTCGGTCAGCTCGTTGACGTTCCACTGTTGCCACGCGGCCGGTCCGACCGGTGTACCGCCGCCCATGTTGCACTCGATGGCGCCCCGCCGAATATCGTCGCTCACGACCGCACGAAACGGGACGCCACCGCGGGGCGTGCGGACCTCGACCAGATCTCCCGAGCGGATCTTGCGGGCTGTGGCGTCGTCGGTATGGAGGGTGACGGTCGGCTCGGGGTTGTCCCGGACGAGACCCTCGATGCCGTGGTGCTGCGACCGGAAGTCGGTGTGTGGCCGCGCACCCGAATTGAAGACGAGCGGGAAGCGGTCGGTCAGATCGGGCCGAGCCAGCGGTCCCTCGGTAGGTTCGGTGTACTTGGGAAGCGGCTCATAGCCGAACTCCTCGAGGACGGTCGACCAGATCTCGAACTTCCCGGTGGGCGTGTCGAATCCCGGGGCGCCGTCCGGTCGGAGCCCGCCCTTCTCCCACTTCTTGTACTCCATGAGCGGGGTCGGGCGCTTGACCCAGCCGCCGGCCGCACGGATGTCCTCTAGGGTGTGTCCCGATCCCTCGAGGGCGAAACGGATCATTGCCTCCTCGCTCTGGGGGTACAGGTGTCCGTACCCCAGCCGCTTCGCCAACTCCGCCATGATGAGGTAGTCGTTGCGGGCCTCGCCGACGGGTTCCACGGCCTTCTCCCGCAGGCGGAAGATGGGACCGTACACCATGTACGAGTCGATCTCGAACATCGTGGTGGCCGGCAGCACGATGTCGGCGTAGGCGGCGTCGGCGGTGAGCTGGCGGTCGATGCAGACCAGGAAATCGAGCTTCGACAGCGTCTCGCGCCACACGGGGGTCTGGGGCCAGGAGGTGAGCAGGGACGCACCGTGCACGAGGAGCGCCCGAATGCGGTACGGTGTTTCCTCCAGGACGGACGTGACGAGACCGCTGGCGTGCGACTCGCCGCGATAGTGGCTGTACAACGGGTAGCGGTCGCGGGCCACGGCGCGGTCGAGTGCGGGATTCGGCTGGTTGCAGGCCCGGTTGATGGGGAAGTGGGTGCCGCGCATGGCCAGCCCGATGCCGCCGGGGACGTCGAGCTGACCGGCCAGGGCGAACAGCGTGAGCACGGCGCGGATCGCCTGGATGCCGCTGTTCGAGTACTCGAGCCCGGTGTACATGATCGGGCAGGCGCCGCGGGCGCGGGCGAG
>JABAOD010014215.1_pt3 | contig 46988 bp, 45 predicted proteins | sample 7062151 | NCBI WGS metagenome assembly JABAOD01 (sample SAMN14538626, study PRJNA623070) | marine sediment metagenome | biome: marine biome [ENVO:00000428]; feature: marine pelagic biome [ENVO:01000023]; material: deep marine sediment [ENVO:00002113] | place: India: Gulf of Khambhat ... | reverse complement strand
GGCATACTCTTTTTTGACCTCGCCAAGAATGCGTACGCCCAAACCGGGACCCGGAAACGGATGACGATAAACGATCTTATGCGGCAACCCCAGCTCCTCGCCGATGCGTCGCACCTCGTCCTTGAACAGTTCGCGCAGCGGTTCGAGCAGCTNNATCGTACCCTGGGCCAGCCACTTCACATTCTCCAGTGTCGCTGCGTGACGTTCGAATACCTCAATGAACTTGCCGCCAATGATCTTGCGTTTTTCCTCGGGGTCAGAGACACCGCGTAGTGCAGACAAAAATTCGTCCTCGGCATTGACGCGCACGAGCCTGATACCCATATGGCGGGCGAACGTTGTTGCTACCTCGTCGCCCTCGTGCAGGCGCAACAGACCGTGGTCCACAAAGATACAGGTGAGCTGATCGCCGATAGCACGATGCAACAACGCAGCCACCACTGAGGAATCCACGCCTCCGGACAGCGCCAGCAGCACCTCATCGCTACCGACTTGTNNCATAATGCCTGGCAACCGCAGATGTCATGAACAAACCGCCGCAGCATTTCGCGGCCCTGCTTCGTATGCGTAACTTCGGGATGAAACTGCAAGCCGTAGAGCCCGCGGGCCTCGTCGCTGATCGCTGCCAGCGGTGCATTCGCTGTGCTAGCGATGACCTTGAATCCCGGCGGTGCCCGCTCGACGCGATCGCCGTGACTCATCCAGACCTCCAGCATACGCGCCCCGCTTTCATCCGCCCCATCCTGCAGGCCGTCAAAGAGGCGCGATTCACCCTCGATCTTCACCAGGGCTTGACCGAATTCGCGCCGGGCCGAGGTATCGACAGTACCACCCAGTTGTGCCGCCAGCGCTTGCATGCCGTAGCAGATGCCCAATACCGGAACACGCAGCTCGAACACCGCTTGCGCAACGCGTGGCGTGTGCGCCTGCGTGACCGACTCGGGTCCGCCGGAGAGAATGACACCGCGCGGCGCAAATGCTTTGATCGCTTCGGCCGACATATCGTAGGCGTGCAGCTCACAATAGACACCAGCTTCGCGGACTCGCCGCGCGATAAGCTGCGTGTATTGGGCACCAAAATCGAGAATCAGGATCCGTTGGGAATGCGGGTCGGTCATAAGATGCAAATTGCAGGCGCACCACGGTCGGCATCGCGGCGGCTGCCGCTAGCCCGAGAAATCAGAAGAATTTCGATGTCAAACAACGTTGGTTGAAACGGGGATCAATCTTCCGTGTCGGCGACAAGATCGTCACGCTGGTAGTTCGGCGCTTCCTTTGTGATGATCACATCATGCACATGGCTCTCGCGTACGCCGGCATTGGTCACACGCACGAATTGGGCATGCGTGCGCATCTCCTCCAAGGTGCTAGAACCCGTATATCCCATGCTCGCGCGCAATCCGCCCATGAGCTGGTGGATGATCTTTGCCATCGACCCCTTGTAAGGCACACGTCCTTCGACACCTTCGGGCACCAACTTGTGCCGGCCTGAAGATGGCTCTTGAAAGTAGCGATCGCTCGACCCCTCCCCCATCGCACCGAGCGAACCCATTCCACGATAGGTCTTGTAGGCGCGCCCCTGGTAAAGCTCGACCTCGCCCGGCGCTTCGTCGGTACCCGCCAACAGACTCCCGACCATGACGACATGGGCGCCGGCGGCGATGGCCTTGGCGATGTCGCCAGAGTAGCGGATACCGCCATCTGCGATCACCTTGATCTCGGTACCGGCAAGCGCCTGCGCCACATTGGCGATCGCCGTAATTTGGGGTATGCCGACACCGGCCACCATGCGCGTCGTACAGATCGAGCCAGGTCCGATCCCCACCTTGACCGCATCGGCGCCGACATCCGCCAGCGCCTTCGCTGCGTCGGCGGTGGCGATATTCCCGCCGATCACGCGCACGTCGGGAAACCGGCGCTTCACCCAGGCAACGCGATCGAGCACCGCTTGTGAGTGCCCATGGGCGGTGTCCACGACAACCACATCCACGCCTGCTTCGACCAGTGCCTCCACGCGTTCTTCGGTGCCCCGACCGACGCCAACCGCTGCACCGACCCGCAGACGAGCGTTACTGTCCTTGACCGAGTTGGGATAATCGGTTTCTTTCTGGATATCCTTGAAGGTGATCAGCCCTTTGAGCTCGAAATTCTTATCGACCACCAATACCTTCTCGATGCGGTGCTGATGCAGCAGACGCAACACCTCGTCGCGTGTCGCGCCCTCCTGCACTGTGACCAGGCGCTCCCTCGGCGTCATCACTTCGCTGACCGGTCTGTCGTACTGCGTCTCGAAACGCAGATCACGACTGGTGACGATACCGGCCAACCCACCGCTGCCAGTGACCGGTACACCAGAGATGTTCTCACTGCGCATCAGAGCGAGTACGTCGCGCACGCTCGAGTCCGCAGACACCGTAATCGGGTCCGTAATCACGCCGCTTTCGGATTTTTTGACCTTGCGGACCTCATCGGCCTGCCGTTTGGCCGTCATGTTCTTGTGAATCACGCCCAGTCCGCCTTCCTGCGCGAGGCAGATCGCCGTGCCCGAATCGGTGACGGTGTCCATCGCCGCTGACAACAGCGGGATGTTTAACTGGATCGTGCGCGTGAGGGGGGCTTGGAGCTCGACGTCGCGCGGCAAAACCCGGGAGTGGGCCGGGATTAATAAAACGTCGTCAAAGGTAAGTGCTTCTTGCACCAGCCGCATGCGTTATTATAGGGACTCTGCCGCATATGGTCCACTGGAGTACGCGGGTAGCGTTCGGTAAGCTCTAGGCTGATCAGGATCAGCGGTGACGTCGGCTGGGAGGTAAGCCAAAGGCGCGATGAGAAGGATGTTGTTATTTGCTCTGTGCGTTGTTCTTGCGGGCTGTGCTTCTAGTAGCGGACCTTCGACATACGATCAGCTTCGTGCGCAAGCGCTGAGCGAAATCAAAACTGCTAAGCGCATGGGTTTCATTTGGCGGGATACCGAGCTGCTGCTGGAACAAAGCGGCAAGGCGTGGGAACAGGGTGACAAGAAGCGCGCCAAGGAACTCGTTCAGGACGCATTGGAGCAGGCCAGGCTAGCCCAGCAACAGGCGCGCGAGCAGGCCAACGTCGCGCCGGTCTATCCCCCCGATTAACCCAGTCGACGCCTCGGTCGCAACAGCTTCCTTGTTGTGCCGTTAGTTAGAAGGTATGTTTCGATCGTATGGTCGGTGAGCCCCGCCTTCCCACGCAAGCCAGCCTCTTGCGTGAGGTTTATACCGTCTCCCGCCTCAACCGGACGGCCAAGCAGGTGCTGGAGAGCGGTTTTCCGGGTGTCGTCTGGGTCGAGGGCGAGATCTCCAATCTTTCCCGACCGGCGTCGGGCCACGCGTACTTTTCCCTCAAAGATGATCAATCCCAGGTCCGTTGTGCATTCTTTCGAGCGCAGCAGCGTCGCCTCACTTTGACGCTCCAAGACGGACTGCATGTCATCGTTAAGGCCCGGGTGAGTCTGTACGAGGGGCGCGGAGAGTTTCAGCTGATTGTCGAATATCTGGAAGAAGCTGGCGAAGGCGTGCTGCAGCGGGCGTTGGAGGCGCTGAAACGCCGTTTGCATCAAGAAGGTCTGTTCGATGTCAGTCACAAGCGCCCGCTGCCTCGTCTTCCCAAGCGCATTGGACTGATCACCTCGTCCTCTGGCGCTGTCGTCCACGATATCATCACCACCCTGCGCCGACGCTTTCCTGCCATCCCGGTATTGCTGTACCCCGTTCCGGTACAGGGCGAGGGGGCGGCCGCGCGCATTGCGGACGCCATCACGGTTGCCAACACCCGTAAGGAGTGCGACGCGCTCATCCTTGCCCGCGGTGGGGGTACGCTCGAAGATCTTTGGGCGTTCAACGAGGAAGCGGTGGCGCGCGCCATATTCGATTGCGAGATCCCGCTCGTGTGTGGCGTCGGGCACGAAACCGACGTGACCATCGCCGACCTGGTCGCCGACGTCCGCGCCCCGACACCCACGGCTGCGGCCGAGCTCTTGAGCCCGAATGGCGAGGAGTGGCTTGGCTACTTTTGCTACCACGAAACACGCCTCGTCAGGCTGGCGCAAGACAAGATCAGAAATCGGCAGCAACAGCTCGACTGGCTGACGAGCCGCCTGGTCCACCCGAAACAGCGCATCGAGCGTTTGTTCGATTATCTATTCAATCTCGAACGTCGGCTGCGGTTGCTGACCAGCACCGGGTTGCATGCCCGCTCGGCAGCGCTGGCGGCGCTGGTCTCACGCATCCATCAGCGTTCGCCACAGGCGCAGATTCAGAACCTGAGCTTGCGCTGCCAGCATCTGGCCGAGCGAATGACTGTTAGCATGCAGCACGCGTTGGCGCAGCGCCGCCAGCGCCTGCAGGCGCTGGCGCTAGCTTTGCAGAGCCTAAGCCCGCTGGCGACGCTTGAGCGCGGCTATGCTATCGTGCAGCGACCCGACACGGGTGCGGTCGTGCGTGATGCCAGTGACGTGACGCCGGGCGAACGGGTGGACGCCCGCCTCGCGCGTGGGCAGTTGCGTTGCGTGGTCGAAGAATCGAGAAAATCGAGCGGACGGGAATAACGGTGCCGTGGATCTCAGCGCGTCGTCCAAATCTTGATCGTATGGTCCCGGCTCGCCGAGGCGAGAATGGTCCCGTCCGGTGAAAATGCCACCCCATGCACGTAGCCATCATGACCTTGCAGCGTGGCGGCGATGCTCGCGCTTTCGGTGTACCAGAGGTCCACGCCCGTTGCCGCGCCACCCGCCGCCAACCACTTGCTGTCCGGGGAAAATGACAGCGACAGCACAGAATGGTCTACGTCGTGGAAATTGCGCACTAGCCTGGCATTGCGTGGATCCCACAGCTTGAGCATGTCCTTCGCACCGCCGGAAGCCAACCAGCGTCCATCGCGCGAAAACGCCAGTGCTAGCACGACGTCTTTATGGCCCAACATTGTCGCTAGCTCCCTGCCGCTATTCAGGTCCCACAGCTTTATGCCCTTGTCGGCCCCGGCCGAAGCCAGAATCCCACCACCGGGTGCGAATGCGATTGCCAGGATATCGTTGCTGTGGCCCTCGAGAGTGTAGAGCAGGTCGCCGCTATGCGTATCCCACACAAACACGGTGCGGTCCTTGCCGGCGGCTGCCAGCCTGTCACTGGTGGGCGAAAAAGCCACAGTGTAAACCGCGTAATCGGGGCCGCGCAGCTTGCGTTTGAGCTTACCGCGAACGGCATCCCACAGGCGCACGCTCGCGTCATCACCGCCCGATGCCAGCCACCGCCCGTCTGGCGAGTAGGCGACCGAGTTGATGGAACGGCCATGCCCCCGCAACACGCGGTTGGTACCGGTCCTTAGATTCCACAGACGAATCGTCCTGTCGTAACTGCCGGAAGCGAGCGTTGTGCCGTCAGGCGAGAAGGCCACCGAATAGACCCAATCCTTGTGCCCCGCCAGGGTGCGCGCTGGGGCCGCTTGCAGCAACAGACCCGGTTCCGCCATGGTCGTCGCAGGCCGAGGCGGCCCGTCGAACTGGTCGGGCGCCATCCGCGCGCGCCTAGGCGAAGGCTGTTCGCGCCTAGCTATTTTTGAGTCGCTGACGCTGTTGCTGGGATGCGAAGCCTCTGCGCGTTTGCCCGATTCGTGGCTGTCCAAGCTCGGCTTTTGCTGCTGGCCGGTGAGCCCGCGGACATAATTCATCACCGTGGGCAACAACGTCTGGACTTGGGAGCTGTACAACACGGCGCCGGCACCCACCCCCCCGAGCAACAAGGTCGCCGCAAACCAGCGGGCCGGGGACCGTCGCCGGGTCCGAGATGCTCGCGCGCTGGGGCGGCGGACTGGCGGCAAGACGCGGGGCGTAATCGCCTGTGTTGTCGTCCTGCTGGTGTTGAAGACGGCCGGCGTGGCTGCCTGGACATGCTTGCCGGCGTTCTTGCCCATGAGCGCATCTTGTAATTCCCGCGCTGATTGAGGCCGTTCGTTGGCGTGAATGCGCAGCGCCCAGTCGATTGACCCCAGAATATAGTTCGGATATCGACCTTGGCCGAGCTCCAACGCAGGCGGCAGCGGGTCTGGCTCGTACCTGAGAATGGCCTGGTGGCGCTCAGTCGACGCGATCGGACGCTTGCCACAGATGCACCGGTGCAGGCTGGCACCGATGGCATAGACGTCGGTCCAGGGACCCTGTTTGCCGCCGCTGGGGTACTGCTCGACGGGCGCGTACCCCGGCGTCAGCGCAACCGCATGGGCCTGGCCGGGACCGACGAGGGCTTGGCGCGCAGACCCGAAGTCGATGAGCATGGGGTTACCGTCTTCGCGCAAGTAGATGTTTTCGGGCTTAATATCCAGGTGTAGCAGCTTGGCCTGATGCACCGCATGCAGCCCGTTCATGATCGGCAGGAAGATGCGCAACAGCGCCGCCTGGTCGAGCCGAGGGCCATTGTGCCTCAGATACTGCGCCAGGCTTTCACCCTTTTCGTACTCCATGACCATGTAGGCAGTGCCATTGGCCTCGAGAAAGCGTAAGACACGCACGATATTCTCGTGCTTGAAGCGCGCCAGCGCCTGGCCTTCCTTGAGAAATTCTCGCAGACCGACGCGATACGTCACCACCGTCTTGTCGTCGGCATTGGCGATGACGTTGGTTTGCCCCTTACGGCGCGCAATATCGTGCGGCAGGTACTCCTTGATGGCGACCTGCGTGCCGAGTTGCCTATCGCGCGCTAGGTACGTCACGCCGAAACCACCGTGGCCCAAAACGGCCTCGATGGTGTACTCGGCAAGCTCATACCCGCGTGGAAGGGCGTCTTTGTAGTAAGCACTCATTACGTCCGATGTGGCTTCCCGTTGGCCTAGTTCGTCGTCACAGGTACCGCCAGCGGCACCGTAATTCCGTCATTTCCGAGCTACAAATGCCTGCAACTAAGGTGCCACTTCGGCTGCAAAGCCGGGGTCAAAGGCACGCTCAAATCATAGCTTAGGCGCCGCTCGTCCGCCCCTGCGCCACCGCTCGTCAGGACCGGCCCCGGGCAAGAAAGGGGTTTTCCCCTGCCGCAGCTGGATACGTACGGGTGTACCCTCCAGACCGAAGCCGGTACGCACCGCATTGGACAGATAGCGCCGGTACGATACCGGTATCGACCTCACTCGGGTTCCGTGAATGATCACCAGGGGCGGATTCTTGCCCCCCTGGTGGGCGTACTTCAGTCGAACCGGCCTTCCGCCGACCCGCGGCGGCGCGCTGGCACGGACCGCGTCCTGAACGATGCGGTTGAGCTCCGGCGTGGGCAGGGTCTTGCCCGCCGAAATGAACGCCCGATCCACCGATCGAAAGAGCAGGCCGATTCCACGGTCGTGGCGCGCCGAGATGTAATGACGGCGGGCGAACGTCAGAAATGCCAGCTTTCGCTCGAGCTCGCTCCTGACCCGGCGCCGCTGGGCTTCATCGACAGCATCCCATTTGTTCACCGCCACCACGATGGCCCGTCCGCGCTCGAGCACGAAGCCAGCGAGCATGGCGTCTTGGTCAACGATGCCGGCTAGCGCGTCGAGCACAAGGATTACGACATTGGCGGCATCAATCGCTTGCAATGTCTTGACCACGGAATACTTCTCTATGATTTCGGTCGCCCGGGCCCGGCGCCGCACACCGGCCGTGTCAATTAGTACATAGTCTCGGCCACCCCGCTTGAGGGGGACATAAATACTGTCGCGTGTCGTTCCCGGCTCATCCGATACGAGCACCCGCTGCTCTCCTAGCAGCGCATTAACGAGGGTGGACTTGCCCACATTAGGACGTCCGGCAATGGCAATGACGGGTGTGGCCGCTTCTGCCGCCGTTTCCTCAACCCGCGGCAGGCGCTCAAGTACCCGCCGCATGAGCGCCTGTACGCCGTCGCCCCGTGTCGCCGAAATCGGTATCGGCTCACCCAGCCCGAGCCTATGAAAATCAGCCGTTGCCACGGCCGGGTCTAACCCTTCTGCCTTATTGACCACCAGCCAGACGTCCGCGGACTGCCGCCGTAACACCTGTGCGATGTCAGCGTCTATGCTGCTGAGCCCCTCACGGCCATCGACCAAGAAGACAATGCTATCGGCCTCACCAAGCGCTCGTTGGACCTGGTCCTGCATCAAATCTGCCAGCTTTGCCGCTGCGGTACGTTGTGAACCGGTACGCGACCATCCTGTCAGGCCGCCGGTGTCGGCAACCAGATAGGGCCGGTCGCCAACGACGCCCGCAGCATATTGTCGATCACGCGTAAGCCCTGGGATGTCGGAAACCAAGGCCTGGCGTGTACCGCAGAGCCGATTAAAAAGCGTCGACTTGCCGACGTTCGGCCGCCCAACCAATACGACAACAGGCTTCATAGGACTGGGAGCTCGATACGTGCGGCTTCTGGGTAGCATGACTCGCGTGAACGCCCTGCCTGCGAACGGTCAGGCGCTGGCGAACGGTTAGCGCACGCGGGGTTCGGCAATGATCTCGAGGGCGGCGACCGCTCCCTTCTGGTTTTGAAGGAACAGCTTGTTGCCTGAGGCGATACCGGTGCCACGTACAGGACCGCTGCCGATGCGCGTGCGTGCCACAAACTCCCCGCTGTCAAGGGATAGCCAATGGACATAGCCTTCGAAATCACCCACCGCCAGGTAGTCTGCAACCAGACTAGGCGGGTTGAGCGCTCGCCCGCGCAGGTGGTCCTGTTCCCATAAGTTCGATCCCGAACGCTGGTCAAAGGCGACAACGTGCCCTTGGGCATCCGTGAGGTACAGATTGCGTGCGTCCGCAACCATCCCGCTGTAGCTCGACGCCTCACGCGACCAGAACTCGCGCCCCGTGCGTCTATCGAGCGCGACGAGTTTTCCTTGAAAGCTGACCGCAAATACTGCCTGCCCGACTACCAATGCCGTTGCATCGACATCGATGAGTCGCTCAATCTCGTTGCGCCCGCGTGGTTGAGCGACCGCTCGCTCCCACAACGGGCGGCCGCTGTCCAGATCGAGGGCGATCACCTTGCCATTGGCGAATCCGGCAAACACGACTCCGTCGCTGATCAATGGTGAACTCGTCCCACGCAGACTCAATGACGGTTCCGTGCGCTGTTGCACCCATAGCCGTGAGCCGTCCTGCCCAGAAAGGCCGAATATCTTGCCGTCAATGGTTTGTACCACCACCACGCCCGACTGCGCGGCGGGGCGTGAGAGGATTTCGGTGGAGACCACACCTTTCCAACGCAGTTCACCACTTGCGGGCGCTAGGGCGAAAACATGGGCATTCTTGGTTCCTACGAGGACCAAGTCTTCGCCAAACCCCACTGCCGCCGCGACCGGTTCTTTCAGTTCGACGCTCCAGCGCGGCCGACCGTTGTCGACCGCAATCGCGCTGACTCGACCTGCGATGTCCGCCGCGTAAAGCGTGCTCGCCTGCATCACGGGCGCCAGCTCGACAAACTTTTTCTTCTCACCCTGGCCGACATCGACCGACCATATATGCTTGACTCGCGCGCTAGGCTTGAAGCTGACCAACGGCGCCGGTGGCTCGACATTGCTCTGACCGCCGCACGCGCCGAGCAGCACAGTGAGTAATCCCAGCAGCAGACGTCTCATGGCGACCCCTCGGGCCCCAAGCTGTCTAGCTTCATGTTGAGTATGGGCAGGTAGCCCGACCCATCATTCAACTGTTCGATAGCCCGCCTGTACGCTTCACGGGCACCCTGCTTGTCCCCCTTCGCCGCCAGCACATCGCCACGCAGCTCCGCGTACCCTGACTCGAAGCCAGCAAAATCCTGAATATCGATCAGCGCCAACGCCGCCTCGAGCTCGCCCTCGGCCGCGAGCACGCGCCCCAGGCGCAACCGCGCACTGTGACGCGTCCCCGGGTCCGTGGCATGCTCGATGGCCCAACGCAGATGACGACGCGCCTCTTCAGGCTGCTTGGCATCAAAGCTGGCGCGCGCAAGCAGCATCGCCGCCAGACCGGCATAGGGCGTCGACGAATATTCGTTGATGAGCGTTTCGCCCATCTTGCGCGCGCTGTCGAACTGCTTCTTGCGATAGCCCTCAAGCAACTGACCGTACAGGGCCGAGGCCGCCTCTGCCTGTTGGTCCTGATAGCTGGTCCAGTACCTGTTGCCGAAGAGAATTGCCAGTCCCAGCACTATTCCCAGTAGCAAGGCGTTGCCGTAGGTTTTCCACCAACGCCTAAGCTTTTCTACTTCCTCTTGCTCGGTGTAAGGGTCGCTCAATGTATTCTCCGCTTCGCTGTTGTCAATGACCGGTAGCTGCGGCCTTGCTACCGGCGTTTGTATCAAGCATATTTTTCCTCGCCCACGCGCTCACGGCAACGTCGACATGACGACGTCCGCGTCGCGCCGGCGCGGCTCACGCGAGGTGCTGTTTTAGATAGCTACCGATTTCGCCTTGCCCTACCTGTCGCTGCGCGGTATCCCGCCGCAAGTCTTTGACCGCCACGACCTGTTTTCGGCTTTCGTCCTCGCCTAGGATCAGCGCAAAGCGCGCCCCTGCCTTATCCGCGCGCCGCAGCTGGCTCTTCAGGTTACCGCCGCCGCAATGGCACAGGGTAGTGATGCCATCGTCGCGCAAGCGCTCGGCCAATGCCATGCCTTCGGCTTCGACCGTCTCACCGATGACGGCGACGTAGACTCCCGGTCCTTCAACCTCGCTCACTAGACCTTGCTGTACGAGTAGCTGCACGAGACGTTCCAGACCGAGGGCAAATCCCACGGCCGGCGTAGGTTTACCGCCTAATTGCTCTACCAGTCTGTCGTAGCGCCCGCCTCCGCATACTGTCCCTTGCGCACCCAGCTCTTCACTGGTCCACTCGAACACGGTGCGCGTATAGTAATCGAGACCGCGCACCAGCCGCCTACTGACAACATAGCGTAGGCCGGCCTTGTCGAGCCGGCTCTGAAAGTTTTCAAAGTGGAGCCGCGAAGCATCATCCAGATAATCCAGCAGTGATGGTGCCTCGGCAATGACTGCGCGCATCTCCGGATTCTTGCTATCCAGAATCCGTAGCGGGTTAACGTCGAGCCGGCGCACGCTGTCGTCATCCAGATCCGCATACCGCGATCTCAGGTAACCTATCAGCCGTTCGCGGTACACCTGGCGCGACTCTGGCGTCCCGAGCGAGTTGATCTCGAGTGTCAGGTCGCGAATACCAAGAGCGTCCCACAGCCGCGTGCCGAGCATGACGAGCTCAACATCGATATCCGGGCCGTTCAGCCCGAACGCCTCGACGTCGATCTGGTGGAATTGCCGATAGCGGCCCTTCTGGGGGCGTTCATGCCGAAACATCGGTCCCGCACACCAGAGCCGCTGCACTTGATTGTGCAGAAAACCGTGTTCGACACCCGCGCGCACCATGCCGGCAGTTGCTTCCGGCCGCAACGTGAGGCTATCGCCGTTACGGTCGGTGAAGCTATACATCTCCTTTGCCACGATGTCCGTGTATTCGCCGATCGAACGCGCAAAAAGCTCGGTCTTCTCGAGCAAAGGGACACGGATCTCCCTGTAGCCGTAGGCATCGAGCACATCACGCGCGGCGGCTTCCACTCGCTGCCATGTCGCGGTCTCCTCGGGCAGCAGGTCATTCATTCCACGAATGGCCTGTATCAGTCTGCTCACAAGGTCAGCCTCAGATGGCCACAGCTCGGGATGCACGCAGTCGGCGCGGCACAGTGAGATCGCGCACCGAACTTGCTAAGGCAGGGCACGCTAGTTGCCCGCAGCTACCGGCAGATCGAGAGTGAAACGCGCGACGAGTCCACGTTTGAACTTGGCCGCTTCAATGCGCTCGCCGTTGAACTCCACCGTCACAGCTTCCGGATTGCCGATAAAAACCTCAAACGGTGGGATACCCGTCAAGGCCATTCGTCGCTCGGCCGGCACCAGCATGTAGACAAGCTTATTGCCGCGTGCATCGCGTATATCTGCCCACGACGTCTCGCGTGTGCGCAATACGAGCTGGGCCGTCTCGCCGTCCACCGGGACAGGCTCTGCCATCGTTGGCTCAGATGGCAACGTTGGCGTGGTATCCTGCGCTGGTGGTGCCACCGCGACAACGTCGCCTGGATGTGTTGGCGGCTCCTCTGCGGGGATGACGGGCGCTACATCGATGCGCGTGTCACCTCTTTGCTCCACCCCGTCCGCCGGCTCTGCGCTTACTACGCTCTCCGGCTCGACAAAACTGGGTGGCGCTTCTTGCTGTATCTGGCTGACCGGCTCGGGAAGCGTCGGCTTAGAATTCCGCCCTTGCCACCAGACGACTGCCAGCAGTATCAGTGTTACGGCAACCAGCAAGGTGGCGAGCCTGACGGTGGCGTCGCGTGTCGTCACCTCAGGTTCGGGGCCAAGGGCATTGCGGCGTGCCGTTCGGACTGTGCCGTTAGCCCTGGCGTATGACTGAACGATCTCGTCGCTCGGCAGTCCGAGTAGCTGCGCATAGTTACGCAGATAGCCGCGAACATAGGTGGGGCCGGGAAGCCTGTCAAATTCGTCCCGTTCCAGTGCGGCGATCTGATGTGCCGAAAGATACAACATCTCCGCCACCTGTTCCGCGCTAAGCTGCGCACGTATGCGCGCCTCGTACAATCTCTTTCCGGGCCCCGCGCCTGCTGCCGGGGCATTGCGGGTGTCATTCATCGGTTCACTTTTCCTTTAGCGACAATCGGTGCAGTTCTCTTGCCTCTGGGGAACTCGGAAACTTACCCTTAAGCCGTAAGGCATAACTCGCCTCGGCATCCTTGGCACCTAAGGCGCTTTCCACCTTCACCGCCAACAACAGGCTTTGTGGCGTATCTTCACTGACCTCGAAATAGCGCTGTAAGAAACCCCGCGCCGAATATGTGCGACCTGAATCGTACGTAATCCGCGCCATCTGGAGCAGGGCGTCGGGAGTCTTAGGTTCGAGTCGCAGGGATTCACGCAGGTAGCGTTCGGCCTCGCGCGGAGCCGGTTTCTTCATCAGGCACCTGCCGGCATTCAGATTCGCCTGCGCTGGCGTCGGGTACTGCGGATCGGCCAAGGCAATGTCGAACTGCTTAACGGCTTCGTCGATCTCACCCTGCTCACACAGGAAAGCGCCGTAATTGTTGCGCGCCTCTGCATTCTTGGGATTTAGTTTTATGGTCTTTTTGAAGTACTTGCTCGCTTCATCGTAATTCTTTATACGCCATTGCAATACCGCCATGACATTGTTAGCCGCTGGATGCTCAGGCGCGAGCGCGAGCGCCTTGGCGATATGATCCCGAGCCACTTCGTATTGCTTGCGTTGCATGTAAACCGCGGCCAGTTGGGTGTTCAATACGACTATGTTTTCCTTCCTGGCTTCCAGTGCTGCACGCTGCTCCCGCTTGGCATTTGATGCACACGCAGTGAGGGCGATACTCACTACAAGAATAGCACCGATGACGCGCCACATAGCCTATGTATAGCCCATGGCGAGCTGCTCTTGCCGGGCCCGACGCCGGGTCCGGTCCTGCACCTGCCCGGCCAACTGCCCGCAGGCAGCCGCGATATCGTCCCCCCGAGGCCGCCGCGTCACCGTCATGAATCCGGCCTGCAGCAGAACCTCGCGGAAGCGGTCGATGGCCGAGGGGCTCGAGCGGCGATAGCGAGTGAAAGGGAAAGGGTTGAATGGAATGAGATTGACCTTTGCGGGAACCCCCGCCAGCAGCCCCGCCAGGGCCCGGGCCTGCACCAGGCTGTCATTGACGCCGTCCAGCATCGCATATTCAAAGGTTACTCGCCGCCGCGGGGCGCCATCCACGTAACGCCGGCAAGCCGCCAGCAGCTCCCGAATTGGATATTTCTTGTTAAGTGGAACCAGAGTGTTCCGCAATTCATCCGTTGACGCGTGCAGCGAGACCGCCAGGTTCACGTGACACTGTTCGCGCAGCCGATCGATCGCTGGTACGATGCCGGCCGTGCTCAGCGTTATCCGTCGCTTCGACAAGCCATAGGCGTGATCGTCGATCATCAGCTGCATGGCTGTCACCACATTGGCAAAATTGAGCAGCGGCTCACCCATCCCCATCAGGACCACGTTGGTCACCACATCGGCCTCGTCCTCACGCTCAAGCAGCCGGCGTGCAAGCCATAGCTGACCGATGATCTCGGCGACGCTCAGATTGCGATTGAAACCCTGCATGCCGGTGGCGCAGAACGTACAGTTCAAAGCGCACCCCACCTGGGAGGACACACAAAGGGTGCCGCGGTCCGGCTCCGGGATGAATACCGTCTCGATACAATTCTTATCGTCGACGCGCAACAGCCACTTGCGCGTCCCGTCGCTGGCACGCTGATCGCCGACGACCTGCGGCGAGGTAATGTGAGCGCACGCAGCCAGCCGAGTTCGCAATGTCTTGCCAAGACTCGTCATGGCTGCGAAATCATCAGAGCCATGGCGGTGTATCCACTGCACTAACTGGACCGCGCGAAACGGTTTCTCTCCCCAGTCGCAAAGAAACTGCTCCAATTGCGCGCGGCCGAGGTCGAGCAGATTGAAATCTTTGCGTTCGCTAGAAGCGCTTCTCATCAGCGCGCACGTGAAAAGATCTCCTTCTCCGAAAAGAAGAAGGAAATTTCCACCTTGGCCGTATCCGGTCCATCAGACCCGTGCACAGCGTTTCTCTCCACATTCTCGGCAAAATCGGCTCGAATGGTACCCGCAGCGGCCTCGCGCGGGTTCGTCGCCCCCATGATTTCCCGATTTCTGGCAATCGCATTCTCCCCTTCCAACACCTGGACCAGAATGGGGCCCGATGTCATGAACGTCACCAGATCGTTGAAGAACGGTCTTTCCTTATGAACGGCGTAAAACTCCTGTGCTTGCCCGGTCGTTAGGCGCAGCATTCTGGCGGCCACGATTCGCAATCCGGCACGCTCCAAACGCGCGTCGATGTCGCCGACAAGATTCTTCGCCACGGCGTCCGGCTTGATTATGGACAGGGTGCGCTCGACGGCCATGCAAGTTCTCTCAAGGTCTCAAGAAACCGACGCAAGCGATTAAAACGACAGGACATTTTCCTCTTTGCAAAGCAGCATAGTGTAGCCGCTCAGAGGCCCACAGACAAATAAAATGGATGCGGGGAGACAGGAAACGTCGGCTGAGGATCGGTCAACCGGTGTCGCCAGTGAATGTCTTAGACGCTGAAGCTCTCGCCGCAGCCGCAGGCTGCCTTTACGTTCGGGTTGCGGAATCGGAATCCTTCGTTCAGACCATCGCGGCCGTAATCGAGCTCGGTACCGTCCAGATAGTGCAGACTCGTGCGGTCGACAATCACCTTAAGCCCGCAGCTCTCGAACACTTGGTCTTGCGGGCCAACCTCGTCGGCGTAGTCCACCACGTACATGAACCCGGAACAGCCGGTCGGTTTGACAGCGACGCGCAGGCCTTCACCACGACCGCGCTTGGCGATCGCGCTTCTTACGTGCTTTGCTGCCGCCTCAGTCAGTGTTACCGCCATTCGCCTACTCCACGTAAGAAAAGGTCAAGTCTGTCCCGAGATCGGACCTGTCGCGCAAGCCGCGCTACCTTGGAAGCGCCGCGCGCTGGGTGCGTTCGTCCTGGCGCTGCGCCACTTCCTTGACGTGCTCACGCGCCACTAGATCCGCCAGGCTGATGCCATTGAGAAACTCGTAGATGCGTTCACTGAGCTTCTCCCACAAATAGTGGGTGAGACAGGTCTCATCCTCGGTGCAGTTTTTGTCTCCGCCGCATTGCGTGGTATCGATGTTCTCGTTGATAGCGACAATGATCGCCGCGACCGAGATCTGATCTGGGTCCCGCGCCAGGCTGTAGCCCCCTCCGGGCCCCCTGATACTGTCCACCAGTCGATGGCGCCGCAAACGGGCGAAGAGCTGTTCGAGATAAGACAACGAAATCCCCTGCCGACGCGCAATATCCGCCAGCGTGACCGCGCCTTGGTCATAGTGCAGCGCCAGATCGAGCATGGCGGTGACGGCATAGCGTCCTTTGGTGGTCAGTTTCATCTGCACTTACCTATTCAATCAATAAGTTACATCCAGTCTACTTAACTGCTCTAGTTAGTCAACGATTGCTCGCAAACGTTCCCCAAGCAGTCCTCCACGGAAGCTGTAGAAATAAGCCGGAAGCGTCATTTCTGCCACCTTTGCTGCACTGCCGCAAGAATTCCGCGCAGAATGTTCAGCTCATTCTCATCCAGACAGGCACGATTAAACAGTCGGTAAAGCCGCCGCATCAGCCGGCGGGGCTTAACGGGATCGAGGAACCCACTCTCGATCAGGACGTCTTCAAGGTGGCGATAGAAACGCTCCATATCTTCCCGTCGGGCCAGCGGCGCGTTGCCCTCGCGCCAATGGCTCACCTGCTGCACCCCTTCCTTTCGCTGCACACGCATCAGCTCATAGCTCATCACTTGCACCGCGCACGCTAAGTTCAGCGAGGCGTAGCGGCTATTGCTGGGTATCTCGATCATGTATTGGCACAGATCCAGCTCAGCATTGCTCAGCCCCGTCTTTTCGCGCCCAAACACAAGCGCCACAGGACCCTGGCGGGCCTCGGCAACAAGCCGCTCCGCGCCCACGCCTGGATCCAGTGTTGGCCACGGCAGCGAGCGTGTACGCGCACTGGTACCGATCACCAGGCGACAGCCGGCGAGTGCGTCGGCTAGCGAGACGCAGCGCTTAGACCCGAGCAACACATCCTGCGCACCGCCTGCGCGGGCGCGCGCCTCCTGTACTAGGTACTCCACCGGGTCTACCAGATAGAGCGAACTCAGACACATGGTCTTCATCGCCCGCGCCACACCACCGATGTTGCCGGGGTGCGTGGGTTGTACCAGCACTACGCGAACATTGTCTGAATATTCGAAGTTTTCCATCATCGCGGTCAGCTGTAAGCTTTGCACACCACGCTGGCATCTATAGAATGCGCGTCGTTTTTTGCGCTTCCCGAGTTTACACAGCTATCCATGCATCCGATGCTCAACACCGCCGTCAAGGCTGCACGCCGTGCCGGTAGCATTATTCTGCGTTATCTCGACCACCTGGAGCGACTGGCCATCGAGGCGAAGGGCCGGAACGATTTTGTCAGCGAAGTCGATCGGGAGGCGGAAGCCGAGATCGTACGCGTTATCCTCGGTGCGTACCCGGATCATGGCATCCTGGCCGAGGAAAGCGGGCCCCAGGGTGGCGACGAATACCAGTGGATCATCGATCCCCTCGACGGCACGACCAATTACCTGCACGGTTATCCGCACTTCGCCGTGTCCATCGGACTGAGGCACCGTGACAAGCTGGAACAGGCGGTCGTCTTCGACCCGCTGCGCAACGAGCTGTTCACGGCAACCCGAGGACAGGGCGCTCATTTTAACGACCGGCGCATGCGTGTCAGTCGCGTCGGCAGTTTGAAGTTTGCCCTCCTCGGGACCGGCTTTCCCTTCCGTGCCGAGCAGCATCTGGAGGTATGGATCAACACTTTCCGCAGCCTGCTTATTCAAAGCAGTGGCGTGCGTCGGGCGGGTTCGGCGGCGCTCGATCTTGCCCACGTCGCCTGCGGAAGACTGGACGGTTTTTGGGAGATCGGCTTGAGTGCGTGGGACATCGCGGCCGGTGCATTGCTGATTGAGGAAGCGGGCGGACTGATCAGCGATTTCGCCGGCGGCCAGGAATTCCTGCTAACAGGCAACGTAGTAGCCGGGAATCCACAGGTCTACGCCAAGATCTTGCCGTTGATTCAGCCCCACCTGCCCGTGGAGTTGCGCCGCTAGCTCGCCCAGTTACGGCTGTGGGTATCGGCAAAAACGATGAGATCGAAAGTGGCGGTGCGTTCAAGAAGCTTGAGCGGGCGTACCGTACGGCTGGGACCGTTTCCAGCCAGCATTTCGAGGGTGCGCCCCGCCTCATATAGGCCTCGTGGCACCAGCAAGGCAGCCGGTCGTTGCAAGACAGGCATGGCAGGCAATAGCAGGCCCTGCACATAGGGGGTCGATCCTCTGGTGCTGGCCGACACCCGCAGCGCGACCGGGCTCACCTTCGGTGCCAGGCGTTCAACTCCCATCTCGACACGCCGCGGTTCTGGGCTCTTGATCCAACGGATCACGCCCACGTGCCAGTTGCCGGGATCACCGCCGCTTTGCATACCCAGTACATCGCCCACACGCAGCTGGCCCAGCATCTCGCCCTCACGCAGCAGCAACAAGCCCCGGGCGCTCTCATCCTGCAGCCGCCAGCGGTCCACCGGATAAGACTCTGGCGTCGGCAGCTTGGTCTCGGCGAGCCATTTTGGCAGACTCGGTCGCGAACTCGCGGCCGGTTCTTGGGCAGGTTTGGCCTTGGGCTCCTCTGGGGATTTGCCCATCTGCACTGCTTTGCCGGCGGCCGCCGCCTGGGGCTTCGATGGCGGATCAACCGGTGGGGTGAATGGCTTTCCGCCACTGCTAAAGAAATGCAGGGCGTTGATGCCGGTGCAGACGGAGAGATGGCCGCGCGTCTGGCTACGGGCAAATTTTCGCTGTGGCGTTAAGCCCCAGAACTTAATCATCCGACGCAGCATCTCACGCACGGAGGCGTCGCTGAGGTCCTCGCTGAAACCAAGCGTCCTGGCTGATTCGCCCTCCTCCAGGCGTTTGCTCAAGCCGTGTACCGTGCGCGCCACTTCGAGCGTGTTGAGCACCCGCAACTCGGGCGTCGGGCTAACTGTTGCCCTGTGTTGCAGCAAGGGAACGGGGGGTGCGTCAACCCCGAGATTTATCAAGAAATGACCTGCCGGATCGTTCACATTTAGTTGGTCATCGATGCTTGCTTTGTCCGCCCATCGTTCAAGAAAGGCGTGAATGTGGTTGCACTCGTTCTGCGGCAATTGGTAGGGGCTGCACAGACCGAGCAGCAGAATCTGTTGGTAGCGTCGCAAAATGGTCGTATCGCCTGCACCCTCTGACGTCTCAACAGGCTGCCCGAGATGCTCCCGCTCTTCGGCATACCGAAACAAGGTGTGAATCTCCGTCCACACGCCTGCGGGTTGAGGCATGTATACCTGGTAGGACCGAAGTAGAGCTTGCCCGAGGTATTCCATGGCCCGTGCGCTCGCCAGTACTAGCTGGTTTTTCCTGCCCCAGCTGATGCGCGTGGCGCCCAGATCCTGGATTGCGCACTTGTAGCCGATCGCCATCTCCAGCTGGAGTTGGCGGATGAACTCCGCCATTTGACGCATCTCGGACGGCAGGGGCATCGCCAAGCCACCGAACTGATGTTGCAATACCGACGACACCGTGCTGACCGGCTCACGATATAATTCCATCAGTTCCAGACGCGTATGCGGCGCAAGCGTCAGCCGGTTCAAAGTGTAGAGCGCTTGATAGATGTCGCGCGCCGACTCACCGGGGTCGGCAAGGGGTAACGAGGCCAGCCACGCGCGCGCATCCTTGGGATCCGTTTCAGTCACCCATGCCGAAACTTCTTTTTCAGGGACGTACAAGGCCACGTCCGTCATCGCTCGCCGCTCCCTTGCAGGGCGTGAATTTCCCGCTCTTTTCAAGCTATTATAGGCTACAGGTAAAGCAGTTTCCCAAGTTTGCCGTAGGTTCCAGGCCTCGCCACCGGCCGAGCGATCGCGCACGGGACAGCGTCTGCCCCGCGCGGCGGCCAGCCCCTGATACAGCTTCGCAATTCACTCGCACACCCCTATACTCCAGCCTCCGAGGGCGGGCCCGCGGCCTCGTCCCGTTGTGTTTGTTGCACCTTGAGGGGGAAGCGTGAGTACTGCTGCGGTAGTGGGGCTCGGCTACGTCGGTCTGCCCCTGGCGGTTGAGCTTGGCAAGATCCGCCCAACAATCGGCTATGACGCCGACGGGGCGAAAGTGGCCGAGTACGAGCGTGGTGTCGACCCTAGCGGTCAAATAAGCGCCGACGCGCTGCGCGCCGCCCCCCACTTGAGCTTTTCCTCTGAGCCGAAGGCGTTATCGGTAGCCGACTATGTGATTGTCGCCGTTCCCACCCCCGTGGATGCGGCACACCAGCCCGATTTTCGACCGCTACTGGAGGCGAGTCGCACCGTCGCGCTACACCTCAAGCGTGGCGCCATCGTGATTTATGAATCGACCGTCTATCCCGGAGCAACCGAAGAGGTCTGCATTCCCGTGCTCGAAAGCACGTCGGGTATGAAATGGAAAAAGGATTTTCACGTTGGCTACTCGCCCGAACGCATCAATCCGGGCGACATGGAACATACCTTGACCAATATCGTCAAAGTTGTTGCTGGCGATGACGAAGAGACGCTCAATAAGATCGCCGACCTCTATGCCTCAATTATTAAGGCGGGTATACACCGCGTCTCAAGTATCAAGGTCGCGGAAGCTGCCAAGGTTATCGAAAACACCCAGCGGGATTTGAACATCGCCTTGATGAACGAGCTGGCGATCATCTTCAATCGCATCGGCATCGATACACTTGAAGTCCTGCGCGCCGCGGAAAGCAAGTGGAACTTTACTTCTTTCAGACCTGGTCTGGTCGGCGGTCACTGTATCGGCGTCGATCCCTACTATCTCACTCACAAAGCGGAGATGCTGGGATACCACCCGCAAGTTATTCTGGCGGGACGGCGTATTAATGACGGTATGGGGAAGTTCGTAGCCGAGCAAACGATAAAATGCATGGCGCGTCAGGGGCAATCGGTGAGCGGCGCGCGGGTCAACGTGCTCGGCCTGACATTCAAGGAGGACTGTGCGGACCTGCGCAACTCGCGCGTGATAGATGTCATCAACGAGCTGAGATCCTACGGTGTCGAAGTGTGCGTGCATGACCCTGTAGTCTCGCCGACCGAAGCCCGTGCCGAATGCGATATCGAGCTGGTACCGTGGGACGAGCTCGCACCTGCGCATGCGCTGGTGGCGGCCGTCGCTCACCGCGAGTTCCTGAAACGCCCCATCGACGCCTACCTGCCGAAGCTCACTGCCCGCGGTTGCTTTGTAGACGTCAAGTCGCGTTTCGACGCCGATGCCCTGCGCGCTGCCGGCGTGACCGTGTGGAGGCTGTAAGCCGGGTCGGCAAATGGGCAACGGTGCCTTTGCACTGCCTCGGCGATTCCATTGCTCGGCCGTGTGCGTGTATCATTTGCGNNCTGCGTGCGGCTGGCGTGGCCGTCTGGAGGCTGTAAACCAGGTGAGGGGGTGAGCCACCGAGATGGTCCTAACGATTCCATTGTTTGGCCGTGTGCGTGTATCATTTGCGCCTTTGTAGCCTTAGCCAGTAAGTTGGAGATTGCCTATGACCTATGTGGTCACAGAGAACTGTATCAAGTGCAAGTACACAGACTGTGTGGAGGTGTGCCCGGTCGACTGCTTCCACGAAGGGCCCAATATGCTTGTCATCGACCCCGATGAATGCATTGACTGCACCTTATGTGTGCCCGAGTGCCCCGTCGATGCCATCTATGCGGAGGATGATCTGCCGGCGGATCAGGCCGAGTTTCTTCAGCTCAATGCCGAGCTGTCCCAGGTCTGGCCCGTCATCACCGAGATGAAACCTGCGCCGCCGGACGCCGCGGAGTGGGAAAAAAAGCCTGGCAAGCGTCAACACTTAGAACGCTAGCGCGTCGATGCTTTTCGAAGCCTCAGCGGTTTTGAAAAATGGAACAACCGGAGAGGCGCCTGACCCACAGTGGCAGTAACCCAACACCGACGACTCCAGCGGGTCCCGGCCGCCCAACGCTGGAGCTGATTCCCTACGAACAAGACCCTCTAACCACACTGGCTGAGCACCTGCTGGTGGATGTCCACGACCAACCGGCAGACCTGCGTCATGCCATCGTGCTGTTGCCGCACGCCGGTGCCATAGCGCGATTTCGTTCGCAACTTCTCCATGTGGCCGCCGCCCGCGGCTTCGACGCGTTGCTGGCCCCCGAAACGGCCACGCTCCACGGCTGGCTACAGACCTTTGGCGATGATCGCTACCGGCACCTTGGCAGCAACGCACGCGAATTGTTGTTATTGGAGGCCCTGGCCGAGCACCCTGCCCTGGCGCAGCGCTGGGGTGCCTGGGTGCTCGCCGACAGTTTGCTTGCCTTGTTCGACGAGCTCACCCTCAATCACAGCCCGATCCCCGCCGACCTCGACACACTTGTCCAGCGACTCAGCGAAGGCTACGGCATGAGTAGTCCGCCGCTGGCACCTCTCAGCGAGGAGGCTCACCTCGTGTACACCTTGTGGGGCGCTTGGCAACGCCAACTGGCCGCGGACGGCGTCCACGACACCGCCGCCCGCATATTCCACGGGCTAGGTCGCAGTCTGCAGGAGCTTTCTACCGAGCGTCACGTCTACCTTGCCGGATTCGTGCTGTTCAATCAGGCCGAGCTCGAGTGGATGGGAGCCTTGGCCAATCGCGGCCAGCTTACGCTGCTGCTTCACGGACAAACCGGGGCCCACGGCTATCATCCGGATTCCGTGCTCACCCGGATCGTCGAAACATTGGGCATACAGCCTGACGCTGTTCACAGTAACAGCGCCTACACTCAGCTGCTTAATAACGTTTACTTGCTCGATGCGGACGATCTGCCTTCGCGCGTACAGCAGCATAGAATCGCTCAGCCTGCCAGTCCTGCCCGTGGTCGTCTGGCCATCCATGAGGCAGGTGGCTTCGAGGATGAGGCGCGTGCGATCGACGTACAAGTGCGGCAGTGGCGACTTGATGGGCTGCGCGACATTGGCATCGTGACGAATGACCGCAAACTGGCGCGTCGGGTACGGGCATTACTGGAACGCGCCAATGTCGTGCTACAGGATGCGGCGGGCTGGCGGCTCTCGACCACCAGCGCTGCAACAGCATTGATGCGCTGGATCGAGTGCTTCGATCAGCAATTCGCTCATGCGCCGCTACTCGAGCTGCTGAAATCACCCTTTGTATGTTCCGACCTGAGCACAAGCGAACACGTGTCGACCACGCTGTGGTTCGAGGAGGGTCTGGTGCTGCGCCACAATGTAGGCCGTGGCCTGCGCAACTACCGCCGTGCGCTGCAATGTCAGCGCGATGACTTGGACAACCGTTACGGCGCCGGCGCCGCATCGGCACTGGTAGCCCTGCTTGAACGCGTTGAACTCGCCGCTCGTCCCATACTGCGTTTGAACGACGACCGGCATCACCGTGCGACCAGTTTTTTGACCGCACTGTCGCGCAGCCTCGATACGCTGGGCATGAGGGCCGCCTACCGGCAAGACGATGCTGGAATCCGAGTTCTGGCGGTGCTCGAAGAAATGGAAGCCGCCTTGTCCGGACGCCGATTGCCTTTCACGTGGTCTGAGTTTGTGGCGTGGTTGCGGCGCAATCTAGAACGCCGTCGATATCAGCCGCTCGCCAAAAAGGGAGGTGTGCAGCTGATGGGCTTTAGCGAGAGTCGTTTGTACCGCTTCGACGGCGTCATCATTGCCGGTACCTTACGCGAACATCTGCCTGGGCACACTGAGCGTCCGCCGTTGTTCAATGACAGCGTACGACGTCATCTGGGCCTGCCGAGCCTGGCCAGCCACCGGGGCGCTCTGTTCCACGATTTTCGCCGCCTACTGGAGTCAGCGCCCCGTGTCCTAATTACCCTGCGCCGGGAGCAGGATGGCGAGATAGCGGCCCCCAGTCCCTGGGTTACCCGTCTGCAAGCCTTCCACGACATGGCCTACGTAGATTCGCTGACGCAACCGGCGCTTTCATGGCTCGCCACCTCGACAGACACAGAGATCGTATGGCCCGACTTGCTCCCTCTGCCCCAGCCGTGCGGTCACCCCACGGCGACGCTGCCGCGCGCGCTTTTTCCCGCTACGCTCTCAGCGAGTGCCCATCAGCGAATGCTCGACTGCCCGTATCAGTATTTCGCCGCCGACGGGCTGTCCTTGGCACCGATTGAGGATGTGCGCGAGACGCTTGAAAAGCGTGAGTACGGGAAACGCGTGCATCAAATCTTGCAGGCCTTCCATATCGGTGTGACGGGCTTGCCTGGCCCGTTCGACAAGCCGCTTACCGCGGCCAGGCGCAACGAAGCTATCGCCTTGCTTGCGGAGATCGCGCAAGCAGTGTTTGCAGCCGATGTCGAGCACAGCATTTTGGCGCGCGGCTGGCTGCTGCGTTGGCAACAAGTGGGTACAGACTACATCGACTGGCAGATTGCGCGCGCTACCCAATGGACGCCGTGCGCTGCCGAACTTAGGCAACGCCGTCGCTACACAACCGACATCGATACCCTAACTCTCACAGCGCGCATTGATCGTTTAGATCGGGGCGAGGATGGCTACGCCATTGTCGACTACAAGACAGGTCAGGTACCGGGGGCCAGAGCGATCGCGGCCGGCGAGGATATTCAGTTGCCTTTCTACGCGCTTGTACTCGAGCAGCCCGTTAAGCTGGCGCACTATTTGGAGTTAGGCGCGAACAGAATCTCCGACAGGATGCGGCTTGAAGGTCGCGCGCTACGAACGCTGATGACACAAGTGCGTCAGCGTCTGTTGCACATTCACCAGGCCGTGCAACACGGCGCGGGACTGCCTGCGTGGGGCGACGACGCCACGTGCGCCTACTGCCCGATGCAGGGACTGTGCCGCAAGGAGATGTGGCTTGAGAGAGGCGGTCAATGAAGTGCCAACCTTACCGTCGGACAGCACGCCAAAAAAAGGGCGACCTTACGGTCGCCCCTGTGGGTAGCATCGACGGATCACCTGACACTGCCTCCGCGCTCCTGCGACGACAGGTCACATCCCTGACCGTGATCCTGTCGCGGCTCAGTCTGTCGAGCCGACGCATAGACTTCCCTTTCTTTATTCAATGTATGGGACGCCACAGGATTGTCAAGAAATCTGTCCATGTTCGCGCCCTTCGTGTCTTGGGAAAGTTTTCACAAAGCGATTAGGGGGGCGACATTGGCGAAAGCTACCAGGTTCACATCGCCCGACACGAATCTGACCGTGCGCGCCGCCGCCGGCACGGGGAAGACCTGGCTGCTCACCAGTCGCCTCATCACCTTATTGATGCAGGGAGTCTCTCCCGGCTCGATTCTTGCGATCACCTTTACCCGCAAGGCGGCCGCCGAGATCCACCAGCGTGTGGCTCAACGGCTACTGGCCATGGTCGTCGCCGATGAGCACGAGCTAGCGAACGAACTCGAGACACTCGGGCTAAAGGCAGACACACATAACCTACGGCAAGCAAGATCGTTGTTCGAGGCACTGCTCTGTGCGGAGCATGAGCTGCGGGCGACCACCTTTCACGCCTTCTGCCAAGACATACTGCGGCGCTTTTCACTGGAAGCGGAAGTGCCGCCGGGTTTCGAGCTCCTTGAGTCTAGCAGTGAGCTCGAGCAGCAAGCCTGGCAGGCGCTTGAACGCGAAGCGACGCTTAGTCCCAACAGCGATATCGCCCACGCGCTGGAAACGCTGCTCGATAGCTGCGGCGGCGTCCATAACACGCGACAAGCATTGAATGAGTTCCTTCGTCACCGTAGCGACTGGTGGGCCTACACGGAGAGTGAACGCGATCCGATTACTTACGCCGAGGGACGGCTACGTCAAACGCTCGCAACCGACGCCACTCTTAAACACGATCCGTTTGCTGACACCGAGTCGCTGGTCAACGCCTTCACGCGTTATGGCGAACTACTCTCCCGCACCTCGCCCAAAGTTTCCCCGGCTCTTGCGGCGCTACAGTGCGGTTGCCGTGACCACGACGATGCCGAGGCGTTGCGAGCGGTAGCGCTTAATATATTGTTCACCGCCCAGGGAAGGCGACGGCAGCTGCGGCGCAGCAACGCCATGCTGGCGGCACTCGGTGCAGACGCTGCCGATCAATTGCTTGGTCTTCACGATACGCTTGCTGCTCATTTGGAGCACTGGCGCGAAGAGCGGCGACGACTAGCCACTTTACGTACCACCTGCGCCTGGTATCGCTGCGGTCAGCGTTTACTTGAGCATTATCAACTATTGAAGGCGCGACAACAGATCGTCGACTTTGCCGACCTGGAATGGAAGACCTACCGGTTGCTCAATCGCAGCCAACACGCGGAATGGGTGCAGTATAAGCTCGATCAGCGCATCGATCATTTACTGATCGACGAGTTTCAAGACACGAATCCGACACAGTGGCGACTGCTGTTGCCGTTGTTGACGGAAATGGCATCGATCGGTGTACCGCGTAAGCGCAGCGTTTTCATCGTTGGCGACGATAAGCAGTCGATCTATGGTTTCCGCCGCGCTGATCCAGGTCTGTTCAACGTCGCCCAGGACTGGCTCGTGACTCACATGCAGGCCACCGCCACGACACAGGACAAGTCATGGCGTTCATCGGCCGCCCTCATTGACTTTATCAACCTCGTCTATGGCGAAAGCACTAGCGACGCGTCGCAGGAGTTCGTGCTGCCAAACTTTCGTCACCATCAAGCGCACCACCACCAACGATGGGGCCGAGTCGAGCTGTTGCCGCTGATTCGTCGTCCGACAATGGATTCGGCGCGCGCCGAGGGTCTGCGTGACCCACTGTCACAGCCGCGGCCGGTGTTAGAGGACGAGCGCTATCGGGCTGAGGGCGAGCTGGTCAGCGCCCACATTCGTCGCCTGATCGGCCAGCCCATCGATGACGAAGACGTGCGGCCCCTCGAGTACGGCGACATCATGATCCTGTTGCGAGACCGTACGCATGCGCCGGCTTACGAAGCCGCCTTGCGTCACGCGGGGATTCCTTATATTGGCGCAGGCCGTGGGACTTTCATGCAGTCCCTCGAAGTTCAGGACATCATGCACCTGCTGCGCTGTCTTATTGCGCCCTACGACAACCTTGCCCTGGCCTCGGCCCTGCGCTCGCCGATTTTCGCCTGCTCGAATGATGACCTCGTATCGCTGGCGCAACTCACGGGCGCCCGTCTCTGGCGGCAACGCTTGGCGCAGATCGCCGACGAGTTGCCTAAAGCTCATCCGCTGACACGGGCACACTGTCTGCTAGAGCGCTGGTGCGCCGTGGCGGACAGGATTCCCACTCACGATCTCCTCGACAAGATCTACGCCGAAGGCAATGTGCGTGCCCGCTACACCAACGCTGCCCCTCCGCATCTGCGCAACCGCGTGCAGATCAATCTGCGGCGCTTACTGGAGCTCGCCTTAGAAGTGGACCACGGGCGTTATCCTAGCCTGTCGCGCTTTATCACACGGGTCCCCTTACTCGCCGATGAAGAGCGCCACACACTCACCGATAGCGCCAGCTGCGAGCGTGGTTACGTGCGCTTGATGACCATCCATGCCGCCAAGGGCCTGGAGAAACCCGTGGTGTTTCTCGTCGACGCCATGCGCGATTACCGCCGCCGCGGCACGGGCTTGCAGGCCTTAGTGGATTGGCCGGTCGAAGCCGCCCGACCGCAACATTTTCAACTCTTGAGTCGGCGCAGCCAACTCGATACGGTGAGCGCTGCCAGACTGAAAGTTCAAGACGATGCCGTGCGCCGTGAAGAAGCCAATCTGCTCTATGTGGCATTGACGCGTGCCAAACATGCCCTCTATGTCTCGGCCTGCGAGCCGTACCGCCCTACCCCTCGGGCTTGGTATGGGTTTCTGGAAAACCGCGTACGTTGTGCCATCAAGCGCTCTGGTCGGCCGATGACCGGCTTGACCGTTCGCGGTGGCGACGATGAACAGGGTAATGGCATTGTGCTTGAACGGGGTGCACGGCCGGTGCTGCCGATCGCCGCCCCTGCAGGTGCGCCCGGATCAGCGCCCGAGATAGATCCGCGCCTGGCGCAACCATTGTCTGCACCAAGCGCCTCGACGCTTATTTACCCCAGCCGTCTCGTCGCCGACGACGATTTCGAGCCTGAAGGTGCCGATCAGGCGTCAGGTGAGATCAACTCAAAGACGCGCGGCGTAGCCATCCACCGCATGTTAGAGCTGCTGACCGGCGGGCTCGATCGGGTTAGCGCCAAAACCAAAGCCAAAGGCGAATTCAGTGGGCTGTTGCCGGCGAAACGGCTGGCATCCTGCTGGCGCGAAGCCTGCGCGGTTGTCGATGATCCAGCGCTGCAACCGCTGTTTGATTCGACATATTATCGACAGGCGTATAACGAGCTGCCCATCCTTTACTGCCAGGATGGCTCACAGGTGTTCGGCATGATTGATCGGCTCATCCAGCGGGATGTTGAGCTCGTGCTCATCGACTACAAAACCCACGCGCGCGCAGACGTACAAGATATAGAACGTCTCGCAGGGAGCTTTAGCCGCCAGCTGCGTGCTTATGTAAGCGGTGTAAAGCGATTATGGCCAGGTGTACCGGTACGCGCGTTACTGCTCTTCACGGCGGTGCCAAGTGTGGTAGATATGAGCACGCGAATAAATTTGGACGATGATAGCCACTAGAGCCTATGCGAAAATTCGCTTCATTCACAGGCCCTCTGCAACAGACGCGGAGGTCGCGGAGACGCCAAGCACGCGAAAAAAAACCAACAATGCTGTATTTGTAAACATCCTCTGCGCCTTCGCACTCTTTGGGTTGCTTTCCCTGCGCCTAGATTTGCTCAACAATTTTCGGACGCGTTCTTGTGACTTAGGCATACACCGCAGGTGTGCCGGCAATTTCTACCTTGTTACGCCCGCCCTGCTTGGCTCGGTAAAGCGCTGCATCAGCCTGGCTCAGTAGCCATTCGGCCGCCTGCTGCGGCAGCTGTTGCGATCGACGGTCGAGCACCGCCAAACCAATCGATACTGTAACGCTTAGCTTGTCGTCGGTAGCGCTTTTCAGCGACGCATGCGCGACTATCTCCCGCAATCGTTCTGCAATAGCCGCCCCTTGTTTTTCCGATGTCTCGGGGAGAAGCAGCACAAACTCCTCCCCGCCGTACCTGGCGAGGACGTCGCTTGCCCGCAAGTCCTTGCCGAGCAGATCCGTGACCTGGCGTAACACCTGGTCCCCAATCTGGTGCCCGTGCTTGTCATTCACCTGCTTGAAACGGTCGATGTCGACCAGCATACAGACGAGCGATCCCCCACGTCGGCGCCATCGAGTCAGTTCTTCGTGCAGGCGGCGTTCGAAGAAACGTCGATTAGCAATACCCGTCAGCGGGTCCGTTAAGCCGTCGAGCTTAAGCCGTTCACGATTGATCACATTGTCAATGCAGAGCGCGCTGATCGCCGCCAGGTGTTCGAGAAAATCCGTTGCCGTGTTCGGGTCGTAATGCATAGGGTGACGACTGCCCTGGTTGAACGCGCCGATAAGCTGGCCGCGAAGGGTCAGAGGCATCAACGCCATCGATCCTAGATGATAGGGACAGCCCGGAAATAACAACGACTGGAGTTGGGCGTTGCAGCGGCCGAGCCGGGGGCGCGGAAAGTCCGGGAACAACCGCTCAAGCTCGATGCGGCTCAGGGCCACGAAGGTTCCCGGCTCCAGGGCCGGCTCGGGCTCCTGCTCCACCAGTCGCACTAACCAGTAGTCACGGTCCAGGCAGGCGACGGTCGCGCGATCTACGTCCGGAAAGGCCTTATTGACCCCCGCGATCAATAGCGCCACGAGTTCGCGTAGCGTATGGGCGCCGATAATACTGAGCTCGATATTTCGGAAGCCGGACCAAATGCGTTCGTTGTCACGAATCTGGGCCTTGAGCTCAGTGATATCGCCACCGAGTCGGTCGGACCAGTGCTCACCGGATAAACCCATCTAAGTTTCGGAATCTGTTGAATATTTCATGACCAGCACCATCTGGCCGATGATACTGGGGTCGTGCGCCGAGCACCAGCAGCTTCGTAACCGCAGCAGGGCCGTTCGTCGCCACAGCGCTGGCCTCGGACAGCAGCCACCCGCTGTTCGCAGCAGCCTTGTCCGTTGCGGCGCAGTATTCCACTCCTGGCGTGGGGGTCAGGCAGCCGCCCACCGGGCATTGCCCGCCTGTTTCTGCAGAGATCCCGTCGTTTTTCGCCTGGCGCCGTCTTCCAAAGCCTCGCCCGAGTGCTATGCTGCAAACAGGGGTGCTCGTCAGCCGAACAAGTGCCAAGCGCCGTCCGTCAAGTAACGAATAAGGACGCGTCCTGGCTTTGGGCTCGCTTCGGCCCGCGGGGATGGGGCGGCTCAAGGACACGGCAGGGATGTCGACTGCGCGAAGCCTGTAGCGATCGCCAGACGAAGTTCCTCGCCGTGATGTGAACAACAACAGTACGCCACGGGGCGTTGTAACCACGCGCAGTTGGTTTTCTTGTTTCACTATCAATATCCGGTTCACCGTCAGCCCGTCCGTGTGTGGCCAACAGGGACAGCAGGCCCCGTGCCGCGACGCTCGCCTCGAGGGCGGCATCATCAAGCACTGCCGACAATCGAGATGACGTGTCATGAGTGGCGAATACCTGCAATGAGAGCGGTATGAGTCGTAGAGATCTTGCAGAGGAAGTGAGCCCCGGGCAGGTATCCGAAGGGCGTGTACCCGAGGCCGAATTACGTTTTCGCGACTATTTTCAGCTCCAGTCCATAGGCATGGCTATCGTTGCCGCGGATGGGCGCTGGATAGAGGTAAACGACAAGCTCTGCGATCTGTTGGGTTATAGCCGCGAGGAGTTGCTACGAATCGGCTGGGTCGATCTCACCCACCCGGATGACCTTGGACACAACCTTGAGCTACTTCAACGCACCTTTGCCGGCGAGCTGAACGGGTTTGCGCTCGACAAGCGCTTTATTTGTAAGAACGGAACCGAGCTGGATGCCCATACTTCGGTCCGTTGTGTGCGCAAAGCCGATGGTGCGATCGACTATTTCATCGTTACCTACCAGGACATCACCGAACGCAAACGTGCAGAGCGCGCGTTGCGCGAGAGCGAGGAGCGTTTTCGCAACCTGATCGAAGGCTCAATTGAAGGCATACTTATCGAGCGTTACCGCCAACCATTGTTTGCAAATCAAGCCTTCGCCGATATTCTGGGCTACGCGTCCCCCGCCGAGATCCTGGCCCTCGATTCCATTGAGGCACACGTGGCACCGCATGAACGCGCGCGCTTGCAGCGCTATGCCGAAGCGCGTTTCGCACACCGGCCAGCCCCGACACACTACGAGTACGATGTGGTTCGCCGAGACGGTTCGATCGTGACTCTGCAGAATGTAGCGCGTCTCGTTACTTGGCAAGGGGAACCGGCGATTCAGAATACTGTCATCGACGTTACCGAGCGTAAGCGCGCGACAGCGGCCTTAGAGGCAGTAACCGACGCGGTGCCCGCTATTATCAATGCCAAGGATAGTCAGTCACGCTATATATTCATGAACCGCTACCAGGCGCAGCTTTATGGCGTGGCGCCCGAGGATGCAGTAGGCAAAACCGCCGGCAAATTCCTTGGCCCCGAATATGGAACCTATACGGAACAACTTGATCGCCGAGTTTTGGAAAACGGCGAAGCAATTCCGTACTTCGAAGAACAGTATGTCGACGCGCATGGTGTGTCACATACGTTCTTGACCACTAAGGTTCCTTTACGCGAAGCCAGTGGTCAGGTTGAAAGCGTTGCAACAATCTCTCTCGACATCACGGCGCGAAAGCAGGCCGAGCAAGCCTTGCGCGAGAGCGAAGAACGCTATCGTGCCCTGTACGAAAATAATCCCTCTATGTACTTCACCGTTTTGCCTGACGGCATGGTGCTTTCGGTGAATCCCTTTGGGGCCCAGCAGCTTGGCTACACCCGCGAGGAACTGCTCGGCACGTCATTTTTCGATCTCTTCCATACGCAAGACAGGGACAAGGTGCAGGAGGCCTTAGCCAAGGTTCTGGCTGAGCCGGGGGAGTTGCACCGCTGCGAGCTGCGCCAGGTCCACAAGGCCGGGAATCTCTTATGGGTCCGCAATACCGCCCGCGCTATTGACGATGCCGACGGGCGAAGGGTGATTTTTGATCGTTTGTGAAGACATCACGGCCACCTTGCAATTGTCGGAAGAGCTCTCCTATCAAGCCAGCCATGATGCGCTCACGGGGTTGTTCAATCGACGAGAGTTTGACCGTCGCGTCCAGCAGCTCCTGCATAGTGCTCAGAGCGGCGAAACCGAACATGCCTTATGTTATCTGGATCTCGATCAATTCAAGGTGATCAATGATATCTGTGGGCACACGGCCGGCGACCAATTATTGCGTGAGCTTGGACAAGTTCTCAAAGGCAAAATCCGCCAACGAGATACTCTGGCTCGACTGGGCGGCGACGAATTCGGGTTACTGCTCGAAGACTGCTCACTACGCTACGCTGAGCGCGTGGCTAACGATATGCAGCGCGCTGTCCATGAGTTCCGTTTCGTTTGGGAAGGACGAACCTTTAGCATTGGCGTCAGCATCGGCTTGGTACCCCTCGGCCGTAATAGCGATAGCGTGACAACCTTGTTAAGCCGGGCGGATGCTGCTTGCTATGCAGCCAAAGATGCCGGCCGCAATCGCATCCATATCTATCACGATGCAGATACTGACCTAGCCAAACGCCAGGGTGAGATGCGTCTTGTGTCGCGCATCAATCAGGCACTTGAGCGCGACCACTTCCATCTTGCCTTCCAACCCATAACGCCAGTTTCCGCGACGCTACCTCAAGGCGAGTACTATGAGCTCCTCATCCGCATGCAGGACGAGGAAGGACGCGTAGTACCACCGCATGTTTTTCTAGCGGCTGCCGAGCGCTACAACTTGTCGACCAAGGTTGATAACTGGGTGATTGCCAGGACTTTCGATTGGTTGACAGGTCATCCCAAGCAATTGGATCGTTTGTATTTGTGTTCTACCAATCTTTCCGGACACTCGCTCGGAGACGAAAAGTTTCTCCATTACATCATTGAAATGTTCGAGCATACCAACCTGCCACCCGAGAAAATCTGTTTCGAAATTACGGAAACAGCTGCTGTTGCTAATTTGACGGCGGCGACACAGTTCATACACGAGCTGAAGTCGTTAGGTTGTCGTTTCGCCCTTGATGATTTTGGAAGCGGCTTGTCCTCTTTTGCTTATCTGAAGAATCTGCCCGTCGATTTCATCAAGATCGATGGGGTGTTCGTGAAGGACATCCTGCACGACCGAATTGCCTTGGCAATGGTGAATTCAATCAACGATATCGGTCACGTCATGGGTAAGAAGACGATTGCCGAGTTCGTTGAAAGCGAAGGCATCTTGCAGAAGCTGCGGGAAATCGGCGTGGACTATGCGCAGGGTTATAGCATCGGCCGGCCACAACCGATCGAGGAGATGCCCTAGACTCTGCAGTAGCGTTGGCTGCTAACTCTCTGACCCTAAGTAGTTTTTCTCGTTAGCTATGGCAATCGTCGCTGTCATTCGGTGCCGCCGTTATCACCCGAACCCGCCGCCGCATTCATGTCGAGATCGAGCTTGCCATAGCGAGCCTCGTACTCGTGCGTCAAGGTATTGAGCATCATGGCCAGCCGTTTGACAGCGAAAGGGCTGAGCACGACACGATTGGTCAGTTCGATTCCGCCTGCGCCGCCCTTCCGCTCCCACGGGTGGTAAACACCAAAATCGAGGACCACTTCCTCCCGAGTGCCCGTCACGTTACATACATTGGCGTAGGTGCTTTTCACCTGCGATGAATCCCAGCCAAAAGCTTGCGAATGCTTGCGCCCGATAACGGCTTTAGGCTTGGGCGATTCTTCGTTGGGAAGGGGTGCCATACTACTCTCCTCGCGCACTGCTGCTGACAATGAGTTAGCTGATAGCTCCTCAAAAACGTATCAATGTGCCAAGCATAGGACAAACACGATCGATGCTGAAAGAGTCTGCTTCTGGCCAGACCGGCGGCACCACAACAAGTTCTTACTTCGCCTTAGGGATACAACCCCTAAATCAAGTCTTCGGTAAGAAATCCTGCCCCGGCGTAGGGAAGCTAGTACCCATTTTTTCAAGTATAGACTGACAATCTCCCGTGGGGCGGTCTGGGGGTTAGGACGGCAGGAAATCAATCGGGTAGGTGATGACCACAGTCTCTACGTCTCTGGCCCCAAAATCGAACAGCCGAACGCGCGCGACAATCTTGCTTTCCAGTCCGGGCGCGCTCAGCTCGCTGGATACCAGCTCACAGGCAGCGACCTTGCCACTGGGCGTGATGGTTATCCGCAGTACCACCTTGCCCTCGAGTGTCGGATTCGCCCGCAAGGCGCGGTTGTAGATCGAGTAGATCGCCGCCTTGTTCTTGTCGAAGACAAGCTGAACCTCCTCGATGCTGCGCGAGGCCTTACGTCCACCGCCACGTTGTACCCGGCCGCCACCCCGCACGTCGGCGACAGGGCTATCTATGCTGACTGTGCGCCGCCCGGCGAGTGCGCCGCCGCCCGTATCCCGGCTGAGCTTGGCTGTGCTGATGCCACCGCTGCCGCGGGCCGCCTCCGCGGTGACGACCGCGCGTTCCGCACTCGCCACTCTTGTTGCCGCTCCGCGCGTCAACGGCGTGCGACGTTTGATCTGCTTGAGCGTAGCGTCGTCACGCAACGCCGTCAGCTCATCCTTGAACGCGAGCAACCCTGCGCGTTCGGCCTTACGCCGGGCACCTTCGATTGTCTCCGGCACCGCTCGCGGTTGCCGTTTCTCGGACACCCGCGGCTTATCGAGCTTGGGGGCACGTTTGGCAGTCTTCAACGGTGCCTGCTTCGGAATCACCGCTGGTTGCGGTTGCTGGCGTCTTTCCTGCTGCTCAAGCACGAGCTTTGCCAGGCGCGGTGGCAATCGTTCGATCTCTTCCCGTTCCACCTCCGGCACCGGCAACAGTGGCACGATCACNNATCACGGCGAGCAAGAAACAGATCCCCAGCACGCGCTTGAGAATCTGGCGTAAACGGCGCCGCTCCTGCTCGGATACCATCCAGGGCAGCTCGAACGACCGATAAAGCACATAGGCTGTCATGGCCGCATCAGCTCGCTTGGTGGGTCTTTCTCAGCACGGCCAGAGAGATTCGCGTGTAACGTGCACGTGTACAAGTAACCATGATCTTTTTCAGCAACTCAAATGAGATGTCTTTGTCTCCCATGATAGTGATTTCACGCGCCGATTTCCGTGCGCCTGTGTCCCTCGACCCAGAACGTCTCAAGTGATGATCCAGTTCGGCTTTTAGAGCCTCAATCACCAGCGAGGACGACGTCATCGCGCCATGCACCGACGCAACCTTCTTGCCGCGCACGAGAATATGTTGATCATTGACCATGACGACTAATGTTTCTTCAGGCTTCTTCGTCGCGATCGACTCCGGCAATTTCAAGTCCTTGGTCGTAGGCAACACCTCTACATCGGAGGAGTTCACCAATAAAAAGAACACGAGGACCGTGAAGATGTCCATCAGCGCAACGAGATTAAAACCGCCCCGCGACTTCATACGATCGTGGTGACGCTGCATACGCTTGGCTCGACGTGACATTTTCATGGTTACTTAGCTCTACTACCAGGCGTCATGAGAGGTGCGTCACCGATCGCAATGTCCGGAAACAGCTCTGCGTATGTAACCGATTCGCCCTGCGGCACCGATACCACGCGTACGGTATCCATAACCTGCACCAGGGCATCATAAGAGGTCGTTCTCTCCGCCAGAATCATCGCGTTCGTCTTTCCTGGATATTGCGCTTTGATCTGCTGCAGAGTCTGCGAGAGCGCGCTGAGGTCATGTTTACCTTGCCTGTTTGGGATCAGCTTGATGGGCCCGCGATTGCGATCACCGACCTCCAGGCGATCATTGCGCAAGACGATTTCGAGCTCGAGCTCGCCCTTTGGCAGCACCTGTTTCTTCGTAGCCACTTGAGGAAGCGTGAGATCGAGCACCGTCATGCGCGAGAACACGGCCGTAATCAGAAGAAACGGCACCAGTACGACCATCAAGTTCATAAAGGCAGTGATATCCAGCTCCGCCAGATGATGTTTCGAACGCCGACGATACCTCATGACGTCTTACTCTCGATTGTGTTCTGCTCTGTGAGTATGTTGAGAAACTTGACCGATGCCATCTCCAGACTGTCGACGAGGATCATCGTCTTCGACTGCAGCACTGTGGAGATAAGCAGCAGCGGGATAGCCACCATCAAGCCGAACGCCGTCGTATTCATGGCCACTGAAATACTGGCGGAAAGTAAGTCTGCCCTCTGCGCTGGATCCGCATTGGATACTGCCGTGAAGGCCTGGATCAGACCGATGATAGTGCCCAGCAAGCCGAGCAGTGTGGCAATGTTGGCGAAGGTGGCGAGATACTGCGTGCGTCTCTCTAATCGCGGAATCACCTCCATTAAGCCTTCCTCCATCGCCGTCTCGATATCATCGCGTCGCTGGGCGGAGCGCGTGCGCGACAGCCCATAGTGCAAGATCTTGGCGATGGCTGCTTTTGACTTCGATGTAACGGTTAACGCCTGCTTGTACTTGCCCACCTTGATCAGTGGTACCAGCTGATTCCAGAGTCGGCGATTGACGCTGCTCGAGCGGCTGAGATAGAGGTAACGCTCCAATGCAATGCTGACTCCGAGTCCCAAGACGAGGAAAATCGGATACATGAATATCCCCCCGTCCTGAAAAAAACGCACTATTGTTGCGTAACTACTCATAGTAACCTCCCATGTAAGTGTTTCGCTGTCTAAGGTGTGTAACTGTGCGTGCCCTTTGTCGTCGGCTGTTCGATAAACGAGTAGTACTCGAGTTGACGGCGGAAGATCTCACGATCGATCGGGCGCAGCGCTTCGTCCAATAATCCCGCTGGTGGCGGCTCATCCAGCTCGTCCAGACTCGGTTCCTTCCACGGTACGATGTACAGCACCTTCGGCAGCTCTCGGTTGCCAATGATCGAGGTACCCTCCAGGTCCACACGATCTTGCGCACTTACTTCCGTCAGCGCCAGCATGCAGACTATGACTCCTAGCGCTATGTACACTCTTGCCGTCATCTTTTTGCCGCCGTCTTCTGAGGCGCTCGCACGCGCCGCTTGAGATCAACGATCCACTTGCTGACCTCTTGGTCCTCCCCTGCCTGCAGCTGTTGATAACGCTCGTAACTGCTGAGGGCCCTGTCTGCCTTGAGCAGATATAGGTCGTGTAAAATGCCAAGATTGAGGTGCGCGTATGCATAGTCGGGATCGAGTCGCAGCGCCTGTTCGTACGCCACGCGTGCGTCCTCGAAGCGCCCGCTGTTACGCAGCACGATCCCCAGGTGGTTGTAGGCATCTGCCCGCGAAGGATTAAGCGCCAATGCCCGTTTCAGGGATGCTTCTGCCTCTTGCAGGCGCCCGCTGCGATAGTAAATGATGCCGAGGTTGACGTGCGGGCCCGCCAACTGCGGGTATTCCCGAACGAGTCGCGCCAGCATGGCTTCGGCATCTCTGCTCCGCCCTGCATTCATGGCGGTGAGCGCACGTTCGTAGGCGCGCGCAACTTCTGGTGTAATGGCCGGGTTCGCCTTTACGCCTTTCTCATCGATGGTTTCCGAAGAAGATGCTGTGGGCGAACGCGACCCCATGCTGCTACAGGCAGGTAGCAGCATGCTGCAAAGAACCAATACCAGGCTCATGCCTCTAGTGAATCGCACTACTCACCTTTTCGCCTTTTTCTGACTTGGCATAGCGCGCCGGGCGTAACTTACCCAGCGCAGCAAAACTTTTTCTCACCCACTGGTCGTAAATGCCCTCACCAACACGCTGCACGTTGGTTTCGTAGATCTCAATCGCCTTTTCCTCAAAGGGATAAGCTTCCTCTTCCAGCAGTACGGTGTATTGTTCCAGCTCGAGTTTTGACAATCCTTTGGGGCGCTCCGAGGCCAACAGGTCGCGGCTGAGGTCATGATAAATGGCCGCAATGCGAAAGGTCGCAGCGGTGGTAAACTGCGCGACCTTGTAGTTGGCCGCGCGTCCGTAGGCCTTGAGCGCCGCTTGCATCTTCTGCTTCTTTTTCTTGAGAGTCCTTTTTAGCGGCGCCACCAACGATACCCGGCGAAACTCCTCGTAGAGCGGCTCCGCTAACAGAAATGCGGCACTGGCGGCCAGGTAGCGCGTGCGCTCGGTGTGCGAAGGGTGGCTCTCGGCCGACGTCACCACATCCATCAGCCAACGGCGGCGCTGCCCCCATTGCGCCGGTGCGCCATACAGCTCGGCGATACGGTAGCGCGCCTCTAGCGCCCGCTCGAACGGTTGTGGGAACGAACGGACATAACGCGTGTAGACGGCAATGGCGGCGCTCTTGGCCCCGCCCTTGTCGTAGAGCTCAGCCGCCTGCCAGAGGGCCTCCTGTCGTGTGCGCGGATTGGCACTGCTCGCGGCCATGCGCTCGAACTGTGTAGCGGCTTGTGACCACTGACCGCTCTCAACGTAGCCCAGCGCCAGTTTCTTCGGTACCTCACCCTGCAGGCGGTGATTCGGATACTGCTTAGCAAAACGTTCGAGCACGGTGGTCGCCGCCTGCCATTCCCGTAGACTCAGCAGGCCAGCGGCGGCGTCATACTCCGCAGTCGCCGTGATCGACGAATTCGGCGCCAGCTGCCGCACACGCAGAAAGTGCGCTACCGCTGCCCGTTCGTCGCCGGCCGCGCGCTGCTGCTCGCCCTGCTTGTACACCGATGCCGCTAGGCGCTCGTAAAGCTGTGTGCGCTTGGGCTCCTGAGTCGGCGTCAAACGCAGCAGGGCCTGGTAGGNNTAGGCCTTTTCAGCCTGGGCGTAGGCGCCTTTCTCGAAATCGACATGGGCCACCACGGTCCAGGCTGTGCGCTGCAGTGCAGGCGGCGCTGCGGGCGCTAGCGCGGTGACCTGACGTGCCGCGCGCGCGGCTTGATCGAGCTCTTTCAGCGCAAAGAGCTCCTCCGCGGCTTTGGTCAACACCGCGGGCATGCGCGGATCGCCCGGGAAGCTCTCAGCGAAACGCAGGGCACTGGCGATCGCCCGTCGCTGCGAGGCCGGCTGTTCGCCGGGCTTAAGTCCGCGGGCGTGCTTTTGGTGAGCCAGCAATGCCGCGTACCCGGCCTCGGCGCTGCGCGGGTGCGAGGGATAGGCGTAGGCTGTCTGCTCATACTGAAACGCCGCATCGCCGTAACGCTTGCCCTCGAACAACGCCTCCGCCCACAGGAAGTTCATCTCCGGCGCACGCGTGTCCCTGGCAAAAGCCAGAACGAACTCGCTGTACCAGCGAGCCGCCTCGCGATAGTCGGCATCGCTGCGGCTCTTCTGTGCCTGGGCGTGATAGTGGCGGGCAAGCTCTTCGATATTGGTTTTCAAGCGGGGCGCGATGGCAGCGCGCGTTTCTTCGCCGTGTGCTGTCCAAAAATGGCTGCGTGCACCATAGCGCACCACAAAGTCGGCCTTGGCCTGCAACAGCAGCGTCGGAAAACCGCCCTGCTGGTACGCCTCCATCGCCTTGAGCTGCAAAAGCGGTGCCTGGCGGTCATTGCCATGGTGGCGGGCGAATTCATTGTAGGCATTGGCAGCATCCACATAGCGTTCCTGCTTGATGTAAAGTGCTCCCAGGTGCGCGTACACGTTATGCGCGTAAGGACGCGCACCTTTCTGCTGCACGTAGCGCGTGATTTCCCGCTCGCCCCCAAGGTAAGCGAAACTCAAGCTGACGACCCTATAGGTATCTTCGATGAGCTCCTGCTCACCACGCGTGGGGTTGGGGGGCTCGGGCAGCAGCTGTCCCGAGGCTGCATCGGTATGCCGGCGATCGAGCACCTTGAAAAATGCGTCGAGCGCATCCTCGTAGCGCGCCTGTTTAAACTGGGACCATCCTTGCTTATAGAGCGATTTCTCCCAGAACGGCGATCTCTCACCTCTTTGCAGCGCCGCCGCATAGGCCTGCTCGGCGGCGCTGTACGATCGCATGACAAACAGCAGCTCACCACGGCGAAACTGCGCTTCATCGATGTAACGCGCGTTTGGATAGGTGCTGACCAGGCGATCCAGTAATGCCAGCGCCTGCCCTCGGTCTCCGCTTTGCTCATAGGCGCGCGCTAGCTGATACAGGACTTGATCATTGCCAGCATAGCTCGGATAGGCCGCGAGCAGATCCTGGTAGAGCTCGATCGCCTTGCGGTAATCGGCCGGCGTAAGACCTCTGGCGGCTGGCAAAGACGGCTCTCGGGGCGCCTGCTCCGACCGCGTTGTACTCTGTAGGTACTGGGCTTCGGTTTGCTTGAGCTCCAGATCGGCCAGCCGATGCATAGCGGATGCGCGCGCCGGGTCGCCACCCACACTATCGAGATAAGCGCGGTAGCTCGCGATGGCTTTGTCGATTCCGCCATCGACTACGGTGTTGCGCTCGATATCCACGTGCCCTTTGTTCAATACCCTAAGGGTCGGGCCGGCGTCCTTTGTGCTGCTGGCACACGCGGACAACACCACGCCGAGCCCGAGCACCCATACGCACTTTCGCCCTATCATTTGGAGACCTCCGCCTGACTGAGCGAGCGATCATAGATGCGAGCGACCCCCAAGCGGGCCTGTGCAAGGTAGCCACGTAGGCGCCTTCTCTGCGCCTCGAGCTCGGCAATCACCCGCTGCTGCAAGTAACTGGCATGCGCATGCTGCAGCCTGCCAACTTCGTGCTGCAGCTGAGAGATATGTTTGCGAGTGCGCGCAATGCGTTGTCCATATCCTTCAAATCCCGCCCGCGCCAGGCCCTGCGCCCGCGCCAGCGAACGCTGTCGCGTGCGCGCTTCGGCGATCGCTTGGTCAAGCTCGCGCAGTGCCCGCCTCGCCTGCCACAAACGCGGCACGTAGTCGGTGCGCAGTTGCCAGCGCAATATGCCGTCATACAATTCGTACTTACGACGATGATCGGTGAAATCGTCGGCTGCAGGCACTTTTCTTAGCATCGTTTGCACACGCTTCAATCGTGCCAACTGCGCTTGCTCTTTTGCCGTTGCTAGAGCCATGGCATCGCGGTCGCGTTCGATTCGCTGCAGCTCCTGCGCGTAAACGTCGCGTTGGCGCACGAGTGTGGCCAGATCTAGCTTGCGGTAACTCTCGCTGACCCTGGGTAGGCGTTCTTCATAAGCCAGGCGACGCGTCTCCAGTATGGCGTCAAAACTCTCCATGCTCTCTGCCCAGGTCTGCAGGTTTCGCGACAGAAACAGCAGGTCACGGTAATTCTTAAGGGCTTCATGGAAGCCGTGACTGGCCAGCAGCGTGGTGAGATAACGATTTTCCGGCGTGTCCGACAAACGCTTCAGGTGCCAGAACCAGCCCGCTTCGTCACCTGGGTCTTGCAGCAGATCTTCTACAACGAGTCTGCCTGCCCGCATGGCGTCGATAGTGCCCGCCAGACGATCGCTTTCCGCCATATAGATGCTTATCGCTGATTTGTACCGCTGCAGCGACTGCGCATTGGCATCGAGTTTGCGCAGCGCAAAGGGAACCGCTAACAGCGACTCCTGGACGGCCACATCGATAGGATGTCGCGTTTGCAATTCAAGCCACGGCACCAGCGCCTGCCGATAGTTGGCCCGTGCCGCCTGTGCCCAACCCAGACCGAGCAAGGCTCGGTTGGAGAACGGCCCATTGAGGCGTACGTCCTGCAGATAGGTCTTGGCACGATCGGGCCCTTGGACTCGCAGGAATGCGTAGCCGAGCGCAAGGCTGGCTTTATCCTTAAGCGCCCTCATTTCGTCCCCGCGAGCGCGCATACGAGCGACGCGTTCCAACAGCCTGACACCTTCGTCATCCTCACCGGCAGCAATCAAGGCTACGCCCATGTTGTAGCGTGCGTAATATGCCCACGGCGAATCGCCCTTGATCGTCTTAAGCGCATTCACCGCTTCGAGGTAGCGTTGCTGACGCATGAGTACCAATGCTGTCAATGCCTGGCGCTCCTGCTGCAGTTCTGCCGGCAACGCCCCCTGGATGCGCGACAGCGCCTGCTCGGCATCGTCAACAAAACCCCGCTGGTATGAGATCTTCGCCAGGTAGAACCAGGCCCGATCCCGCACATGCGGCATCGTGTGTTCGTCGATCAGAGCGTGGAATATCTGCCCGGCGCGGTGATGGATGCCGTAGGACAAGTACAGCCCTCCTTTCAGCAGCTTGGCCTCCTGTTCATGCCGGGGTACACGCTGTTGTGTCTGCGCCGATAGCAAGCGGGTGATGGCTGAAAAATATTTTTGCTGGTAGAAGTAGTACAGCACCTCACCAAAATGGGCGTCTTTCACCTCACGCCAAGGCTTTTCAGCGGCTACCACGCCGACACTGCCCATCAGCAGCACCGCCAGGAGCGCAGCCATCGCCCACGAGCACGCCGCTCTCCGATCAAGCTGTGATAGCCAGTACATGAGACCAATCTACTCCCATGGTTGGGCGATGAACTGTGGCTGCTTCTTGGTCTGGTCGTCCATGATCTTGAGCTCGATCAGCTTCACATCTGTATCTTTCTGGAAAACGAGCGTCGCCCCACGACGATAGTCCCTACCTTGGGGACCCTTGCCCGTAAACACGGCTACCAGCTCGTGCTTACCCACGCGCAGGTTGCCCGTGTAGAGACGCTGCACACCGCCACGAAACAATGCCTCCACCTCGCGCTCCGTATAAAGGTAGTGAGTTAGCAGCTTGTTATCGATCTTTAATTGCACCGAATCCAGTTGAAACAGCTCGCCCACATCCATCGACAGAAACACGGCTACTTGCGTCGTTGCTGGAAACAACAGCTCTTCCTCAAGTACAAAGAGATCACGGTTGAGCTGCAACACTTGTTCTTTGAGAGCCTGCGCCCGCTCGTCCAGAGCTTGAAACTCATCGCTGGCAGCGTGTGCATTTGATATCGGTGCCAAGAGCGTCATACACACTGCCGCTAGGCCTATCTGTTTTCGCTTCCACATACCGCTACCCCCTCGGTCCTCAGACCATCTGCACTAATACCACCATGAGACGAATAGCTGCACCACGTTCGCATCGAATGAAAACAGCTCTCCTGTACGCACGTCGGTGAAGTTGTCGTAATCGAACTTGAGATGCTCGAAAAGGAGATTAATTGTGCCTCGGCCCAAACGGTTCCCGCCGCCAGGCAGAAAACTGTACGTGAGCTTGGCGCCGATGCTGTTGTTGTTGAAGGCGCTAAGTTCCTTATCACGCGCCATGAAGTTCTGTTCGGTTTGGAAGTTGTCACTGTAAAAAGAGGCCTCATTCTGCTCATAGTAGCGGTAGCTGAGCTCGAGCAACCAACGGCGACCAAAGTACTTGTTGAAAGAGATCGCAAAGTCATTGGCCTTGATATTCCAACTATCGGAAAAGTATCGATAATCGAAACGCAGCGACTTGTCGGGCTGCAAATATTTGACGAAACGAAACGCTAGTGCCTGGCTCGTTCGCGTGCGCGGGTACCTCTCCGGAACGAACGCCCCTTGCACGCGCGCCGCCCGGTAAGGGCTGTTGAGAAAGCCCTCGTCGGTAATAGCCTCGTACTGGATATTCATGCGCAGTGTCTTGGTCAGAACCTGATTTAGGCCCACGCCGTAACTGTATCGGTCAATCGTGTCCTCGAAGTCGGGATCACCGTTTTTCCGTACGATATCGCTTCCCTGCGAATAACCCAGGGTCAGCTGGGTCATTCCCGCTAGCATTTCCTGGGTCAGGGCGAAACCCACGGTATCGGCCTCATAATCGCTCTCTTCACTCCTGGTCGCGCCGAAGCGCAGTATGGTGTTCCGGTGTAGGTACTCGACCCCGAGGCCAACCTCGTCGCGCTTTTCGCTGTAAGGACTTGCTAACGTGACAACGTCGATCGAGGCGCCGCTGATGGTATCGGCATAATACGATCCGACTAACGACACCTTTTCGGCAAAGTTCTTGCGTATCAGCAGCGCCGGACCGTCCACGGTGGTGTTGTCGCCATCGTAATAGTGATACATGGCGTCAAGACGATCCGGATCGAGCACCGCTGCCGAGCTCATGCCATCTGCTGCCAGGAGCAACATCGCCGTCAAGCCAAGCCTTAGACTGGAACTGGACAGCCACCGTAACCGCAAACCGCGAGACATCAACGGGAAAACCACTCACCGTCAGTTACAGCCGCATCCGCCGGTTACGACGACACCCGCGCCGCGCGCGGCCTCGCGCGTCTCATATACATGCTGCAATTGCCAGTCTGATATCTGATCGCGCGAAAAACTCATGATCGGATCGGCCAGGAACTCCCGTTCGTAAGGCTTGACCCAAGGCTGTTTGGTGCAAGCCGTGACCAACAAGGCAGTCGATAACAACAAAGTTTTCGCCCATAACGATTTCATTCTCTCAGTAGCCCCCTTATCTGTTGCTCGTATTTCTTCTCAAAACCGGGCAGGTAACCGCGGTGCAGATAGCGCACTTTGCCATCCCGATCCACCAACACCGTCGTTGGCATCGCATCGATGTCATAGAGCCGGCTCACCGCTTTTGCGTTATCGAACAAGATGGGATAGCCAATCTTCAGTCGCTGCGCGAACTTTTTCGCACCCGCTGCCTGATCGTCGATATTCACGCCGAGCAAGGTGAATCCCACCTTCCGGTACTGCCGATACAGCTCGTCCAGCACTGGCATTTCCTGCCGGCACGGTCCACACCAGGTCGCCCAAAAATTGATCATCACGACTTCTCCGCGATATTCCGACAGCCGCAAGTTCTTGCCGCTGCTGGATTTCAAGGTGAAGTTCGGTGCCGCGCCACCGACCTGGGTGGCGCCCGCAACCGTAATCAGCCAGCACTGTGCGATGACTACCATTCCGCGACTGAGTAGGAGCCAAAAGCTATTGTTGAGTAATGCTCTCATCATCTATGTCCCATAACGTTAGAAGAAAATACCTAAACCGAAAGTCAACTCGAAATTGTGGGCGGTCTTGTTGTCCCCTAACAGATCCGAGTCCCAAATGTAATCTTTGAAGTCGACCCGCAAGGCCAGCCAGTCTGTCGGTAACAGTCGAAAGCCGATCCCGAGGTTGAAGGTCGTCAGATCTTCGCCGATGAATTCGGTGTTACCAATCCCGCCGATGAGGTAAACGGCGCTGCTCCAGGCCCGCTTCTTTCCCAGGAAGATCTCACCCGGGAAGGCGTTGTAGCCGAACGAGATGTTGTAGTACGTAAGATCTTCGTCCTCCTCGGGAAAGATCGGTAACCCCAGTCGCCGAAAGGCCGAATCGGACACTGTCGATCCGGCATAGGCTACTTCAAGAAAAAAGTCTTCCGTGATGTGGTAGTCAAAGCGTACGCCCTTCACCGAATTCGAGCCGAAGTCCTCAACACTGAGCGTGCCGAAATAAACCCCCAGCTCGAAGTTCTCGGTGTCGATGCGCGGAATTTTAATATCGCGACGGTCGAGCTCCGGCTCGATGACCTGCTCCGCTGACGGCTCTTCTTGCTGCGCCTGTGCGAGACAGATTTGCGGCAAGCAATGTGCCAGCAGAATTGACCACGTTAGCGCGACGACTCCTTTGCAGTAACTGTTTGACGTTGACATGTGCCTAGAACACAAACGAAAAACCGACCGTGAGCTCTTGAAAATCCTCGTTGCGATTCTCGTTCACGAGAATCACGTAGCTCCTGAGATCGGCTCGAAATGCGAATCTGCGCCCCAAACGCACGCGCACACCGACGCCCGCGTTGGCCGCCGTATCTTCAGTCGTCTGCCCCTGTACAATCGTCCCCTTCGGCGTGCTTTTGAATTGTCCGACACCGAGGCTGAAAAAGGGCGAGGCGCGCCAGTCGGGAAAGGGGTCCACCAATAGATTGGCGTCGATCTGGCGCGAGCTGGCGAAGTCACCCGATATCTGGCCGAATGAAAGCTCGACCAATAAATGCTCTAGCACCCGCATACCTGCCCGCATCTTGATCACCGGGTCGTTGTCAAACACACCAGCAGCAAAACCCACTTCGAACCTTTGGCGCTCGTGCTTATCGAGGACTGTGTCACGGAAGCTTCGCTTAACACCGGCGTCGACTAGCGTGTTACCCATCTGCGCTCGCGAGACCCAGCCTTCCTTGCCGGTTCGGGTACGCACTTTGAACCAGTCGGTCTTGCGCTTGCGGATCTCGACCTTTTCACCCCGCTCGACCACGTAGAAAATGGGATAACCTTTTCCTGGCCCCGTGCGCAGCTCAATAAAGGCATCGGTGACCTCTGTTTGCAGGTAGGCTTTGGCGGCCTGCGCCACTTCGCCGGCACAGATTTGAGACAAAAAAAAACTGCTACCGCGCCGAGCACGTTGCGCGCAATGCGTTGCCCGCCGCCGGATGTGTCGTTGTCTCGCTCCGGCCTGGCGCCGGTGGCTGGATGTTCTACCCCCGCCCTGAACATTGTCTCTTTCGTAAAGCCCTAATTGCGGCGTAATTCTTCTGTCCTCACGGATTTGCGCATTGATCCTGTGTCGGGCCTATGAACAATGCGGCGCATGCCGCGTTCTCCACCGCATCGACAGGCGTTGCATCTTCGACGGGCAGCGAGGCCCAGCGCAAGATCTCCTGGTAGGCAGGGTCAGTCGTATCGGGAAAGATGTCGCCCCCACCGTGATTAACGTCGGAATTCGCCAGAGGCTTGCGCAGCAAGAGCGACCGTGAAGGGTTGCCAAGATTGGCAAATGCCTTGGCAGAAAAGAAATTGCCTTCCATCTCTGGCGTATTGAGCTGGGCAAAGGCGTGTATTTTGAACGTGCCACCGACACCGCCGGTGACATTGTGGCAAGCAGCACCGCCGTTACCCGAGCAGCTGAGAAACGGCGCTGTGGCAGTTGCCTGGTCGAATTTGGGATTCACACACTGCGCGAAATACGAAAAGCATAGCGTGTCGCCAATATTTTGTTGACTGACCTCCACCTGATCGCAAGCAGCCAGCAGTCCCAGCATACAACTCATTGCCAACATGGCATATCGCACACTCAAGACACCTCTTACGGGCAGCTGGCCGACGCCTGTCCAGCAGCAATCCAGTTAAATATCGTCTGATAATCCGGATCGCCGATGGGCAAGATCGGCTGGGGCGACGCTGCCGCCGGATCGATCGGCGGGTGTACCGGATTCGTCCCACTCGAGGCCGCCCGCGCCAACAGATGGCTGATGGCCGGATCACAGACATT